>Ga0076290_115_pt1 | contig 12557 bp, 6 predicted proteins | sample RifGroF2_FD_67977 | JGI IMG/M metagenome (GOLD analysis project Ga0076290, IMG submission 67977) | Parcubacteria bacterium GW2011_GWF2_52_12 | reverse complement strand
GATTTTGCGCGAGAGTGAAAGAAGGAGAGCAAAGGCAAACTCGGCAACCGTGTTTTCGCCGTAGGTGGGCACGTAGGCAACGGCTATCCCTTTCTCCTTCGCATAATTCGTATCAATGTGGTCATAGCCAGTCGAGCGCGTCGCAATGAGCTTGAGCGCAGGGAGCTTCCCCAGAAGCTCCGCGCTGGCAGAGGAGTTTACAAACAGCGAGAGCGCCTCGGCATCCGCGGGGAGCTCGTGTTGCTCCTGCAAGGTGCCTTTTACAAAAACAAGCTCATGGCCGGTGAGCCGCTCGGTGACAAAGTCACGCTCCCAGTCCTCGTTGTAACAGTAAAGTATCTTCATGGCGCCATACTACGTCCTCTCCTCCTCTTTTGCAACCTCAAAGGTCATGGAGACAAGCGAATCAGGATTGAGTGATACCGCCTCAATTTTTTTAGAAACAAGGAAACGGAGGAAGTCGGGATAGTCGGAAGGAGCCTGCCCGCAGAAGCCGATATATTTGCCGCGGCGCTGACAGGCAGCAATGGCATCCGCAATGAGCGTACGCACCGCGGGGTCGTTCTCGTTGGAGATGCCCGCAACAATGGACGAGTCGCGGTCAAGCCCCAGGGTGAGTTGGGCAAGGTCATTGGAGCCAATGGAAAATCCGTCAAAGATGTCCAAAAATTCATCGGCGCGCAGGACGTTAGTGGGTATCTCGCACATCACGTGCACCTTAAGCCCGTCCTCGCCCTTAGGCAATTTCATCTCGCGCATAATCTCCACCACGCGCGCGCCTTCTTCCGGCGTGCGGCAAAAGGGCACCATCACGTGCACATTCTTGAGTCCGTAGTCGCCGCGCACCTTTTTGATGGCCTGACATTCCAGCCCAAAGGCAGGCGCAAATTGCGGATTGGCGTAGCGCGAGGCGCCGCGCCAGCCGAGCATGGGATTTTCTTCCTCGGGCTCATATTCCGCGCCGCCGATAAGCGCCGCGTACTCGTTGGTCTTAAAGTCGGAAAAGCGCACTATCACATCGTTGGGCCAGAAGGCGGCCCCAATCTCGCCAATGCCCTGAGCGAGTTTGCCCACAAAGAAGGCGACTTTGTCGTCGTAGCCGGCAGTAAGCTCGTTAATCTTTTTTTTGAGGGAGCGAGACTTGAGCGAACTGAAATTGATGAGCGCGAGAGGATGAATCCGGATGTGCGAGGCGATAATGAATTCCTCGCGCGCAAGCCCTACTCCCTTGTTGGGGAGGAAGGAGTGCACAAATGCGCTCTCGGGACTCCCCACGTTGAGGCAGAGTTTAGTCTTGACCTCGGGGATGTCAGTGACGTTGTAAGTGCTCTCCTCCCATTCCAACTTGCCTTCGTACACGCGGCCCACGCTCCCGCTGCTTGTGTCAACAGTGATAAGCTCTCCCGTCTTGATTTTCTTTGTGGCGTTCCCCGTTCCGATGACTGCGGGGATGCCAAGCTCGCGGCTGACGATTGCCGCGTGCGAGGTGCGCCCGCCTTTCTCGGTGACGATGGCGGTGGCAATTTTCATGATCGGCTCCCAGTCGGGGTCGGTAATCTCGGTAATGAGAATTTCGCCGGGCTGGAACTTGTAGAGCTTTGCGGTCTTGGTAATGATACGCGCCTTGCCAGAAACAATTTTGGTGCCTACCGAGATGCCCTCCACCATCGGCGTCTCGTTGGTATGCAACGTGTAGTCGGTGCGGGTGAGATTCTTTTTTTCCGCCTGCACGGTCTCGGGACGCGCCTGCACAATGTAGAGCTCCCCACTCTCGCCATCCTTGGCCCATTCCATATCCATCGGTACGGAGTGCCCTGCGCGGCCGCTGTAATGCTCCTCAATCTGCATGCCCCAGCGAGAGAGCGTGAGTATCTCGTCATCAGTGAGCACAAAACGGTTGCGCTCTTTTGGCGAAACTTTTACTTCCCTTACTCCGCCAGAGGCGGAGTGAACAGGCCGTTTACTATGGGTAGAGTAAATCATCTTGACTGTTTTCGAGCCTAAGGTTTTCCTGATGATAGGACGGAAGCCCTGGTTAAAAGTGGGTTTGAAGACAAGGTACTCGTCCGGCGTTACTTTGCCTTGCACCACCATCTCGCCGAGCCCCCAGGAAGCGTTGATTTCCACAACATTCCTGAAGCCGCTCTCGGTATCCAAGGTGAACATGACGCCCGACACCCCTTTGTCGGAGCGAACCATTTTCTGCACGCCCACGGAGAGCGCGATAGCACAGTGGTCAAAGCCCTTGTCCACGCGGTAGGAAATGGCGCGATCGGTAAAAAGAGAGCCCATCGCGTCACGGATGGCGTAGAGCACCTTCTCCTCGCCCACCACATTAAGGTACGTCTCGTGCTCTCCAGCAAAACTTGCGCCCGGGAGGTCCTCCGCGGTTGCAGAGGAGCGCACTGCCGTGTCTGCCTCATCCATGTGGTAGGCGTTGGAGAGGTCGCGATAGGCAGAGCGTATCTCGGCGACCATATCGGCGGGGAATTCAATTTCTCTAAAGGCTGCGCGGATTTTTTTGCCGCGCAACTGCAGGTCTCTGATGTCTTTAGTGTTGAGCCCGTCTAATGTCTCGCGAATCATCGCCGCCAGGCTCGTCTCGTTTACAAACTCGCGGTAGGCGCGCGCGGTAATAACAAAGCCGTTGGGAATGCGGATTCCCTTTGGGACGAGATGCTGGTACATCTCGCCGAGCGAGGCGTTCTTCCCGCCAACGAGCGCAACATCATCATTGCCAACCTGGTCAAACCAGAGGATGTTGCGCGTCTCTTTGTCATTCATAAAAAATTTTTTTACACCCTAAGAACGATGAATAAATCAGATACATTGCTCCCGAGCCTCCCCGTCATGATCCCCGCGCCAAGCGCGCTGAAGAAGTTGTATGATGTATTGTCTCGCAGATGCGTCCGCACATCAAGGTTTTTATCCACTGCGAGCGTAAAAAAATTTTTATCGCCGATGGCGCCGGCAATATCGGTGTTGTCCCAGCCGTCGCTCGCCGCCGCAATAATGACGCTGTGCTCGTCTAGGTGCGGCAACGCCGCGAGCACCACCTCCATGTTCCTGCCGCCATAGCCCGCATCGTTTGCTATGTGCACGGTAGTCTCGCCGCCGGCAATCGCGCACGCGCGGTATGGGAGCGCGAGCTCTGCGAGCTTCTTGCCCACCTCGCGCGCCTCGCCACGCAAATCTTCCGTAAGCACCTTGCTGTTATAGCCCCGGGACTCGGCGCAGGCCTTCATAGCAAGGAGCGCATCGTGATTGGTGAGGATGAGCGTATTGTGCACGCGCTCAAAGTACTTAGGGTCCTTGGGGGTCTCGGAAAGGCGCTCCACGCCCTTGATAGCGTACTTCGTGAGCACGACACGCGCGTCATCCGCACTGCTCTCGTCCAGCACTGTGGGACCGGAGGCAATGACGGAGATATCGTTGCCCGGCACGTCGGAGAAAATGAGCGAGACGACATGCGCGGGGTATGCAAGGCGCGCGAGGTGGCCGCCCTGGATCTCGGAGAGATGTTTGCGCACCGTGTTAAGCTCATAGATATCGACGCCTTTATGCGTAAGCTCTTTGGTCAGCTCGGCTAAGGCCTCGCAAGAAATGTCAAAAGGCAAACAAAGGAGTGAGGAGCCGCCGCCGGAGATGAGCACCAGCACCAGGTCGCGCTCGGTGACGCCGCGCAGGAGCTTGACCACTTCGCGCGAGACGCTCACATTTATTTCGCTGGGATAGGGGTGTGTGCCTGCGTAGGAGCGCAGTTTTTTTAAGGGCCCCACGCGCAAGTCCAGGACAATGCCGTCGGTGATGGTATCGCCTAAAATATCTTCTAGCGCCTCTGCGCCCTCAAGGGCGCATTTGCCAATGGCGATGACAAAGATGCGGTCATATTCGGCACAGATATAATTTTCACCATCAAGGCAGAGTGTAGAGCCATCATTCGTAATCTTTTTTTTAAGCACGGTGCGCGTGTCTATGGCATTGTAGCCCGCTTCAAGGATGGAGAGCGCGTCGCGTCGCGCCTGTGTCTTCCCTAGTTCATAAAAGTTCCGTATACGCATGTTTTTATTTTACCACAGAGCTTCTCTGTGCTACATTAAAAAAAGAAGGGAGGTGGACAGCGTGCCGGCTATATCTAACACACAGAGCACGGTGCATCGATGTATAAAAAGAGAAGTCATCAAGCAACTTGCCGCAGGAGAAGTGGATTTTGACAAACGGAGAGCGCTCATGAACGAAATCAACTCATGCGCCCTCTGCAAGCGCATATATTACCAAGAGCAAGATGCTCATCGGCCACCGGCCAAAAAGTACCGCTCTGATTGACTGAAGTCGGACTCCAGTCACTTCGAGTAACCTAACATCTCGCCCCGTCCGTCTGCTTTAGCAGATTAGGACGGGGTTCTTTATCACCCACAAACATACTAATTTATTCACGATCGTGAATAAATTAGTACATGCAAAAAAACTTGACTTTTAATAGTCAGTATGCTATACTGTCTATTAGACAGAAACCTAGGCGCCGCCTAGTGAAAAGGACTTTGAGAGGAGGATGCGATGCTAAACAGATGGGGTAGGATTGGGAAGGGGTTTGCTTTTGGCATTCCGGTAGCGATCACTGTAATGATCGCATGTGCCTTTCCTTTGGTACAAATCCTCGAAGTTGGAGGGACGGTGGATTGGCTCGGAGCTACTTTGTGGGTTAGTATACCTACTGCCTTTTTTGGGATACTTTTTGGGATAATAGGTTACCATTTTGATTGGTAGCGTTCTATCTCCCTTTAAAGCAACTGACCACCATGGCTCGCCAGCGTGGTCTTTCTTTTTGCTTAATACCCCAAGAGTCGCTTGACCTTCTCGTGCTGGCGGATTTTTTCGTGCGCCTTGGCCTCAATCTGGCGGATGCGCTCGCGCGTGACGCCAAATTCTCTTCCCACCTCCTCCAGTGTATACATCACGCCATTCTTGAGCCCGTGCCGCATTTCCAATATCTGCCGCTCCTTGGGCGTAAGATCGGAGAGAATTTCCTTAATCTGGTCGGAGAGAATGCGCCGCGAGGATTCCTGGTCCGGCGAGAGAATTTTTTCATCGGGGATAAACTCCCCCAGTGTTGACTTCTCTTCGCTGGAATCCCCAGTGGGCTTGTCCAGTGAGGCGGTGGACTGGTTAATTTTTTCTATAATATGAATTTTTTCCACATCCACCCCCATCTCGGTGGCAATCTCCGCCGGCAGAGGCTCGCGCCCGAGGTCTTGCGAAAGGCGCCGCACCACCTGTTTGTACTTTGCAATCGTCTCCACCATGTGCACAGGGATGCGGATGGTCCGCGACTGGTCGGCAAGCGCGCGAGTGATGGCCTGCCGTATCCACCATGTGGCGTAGGTGGAGAATTTGTATCCCTTGGTCCAGTCAAATTTCTCCACCGCCTTAAAGAGACCGAGGTTTCCCTCCTGAATGAGGTCAAGGAGCGTGAGGTCGGTGCTACGCCCAATGTATTTTTTTGCAATGGAGACCACCAAGCGCAGATTGGCGCGCGCCAAAATATTCTTTGCCTCATCGTCACCGGTGAGGATGCGCCGCGCAAGCTCCTTTTCCTCCGCGGCGGAAATAAGCTTGTACTTGCCAATCTCTTTGAGATACATCTGCACCGAGTCTACTGCCGAGTCAGAGTAGCGCGAGTGGCGGGTATCCTTGCCTGCGGGAAGCGCGTCCCCGTCCGGCTCGGTCTTGAGGAGGTCGCCCTCTTCCAGCACGTCTATCCCCTCCTCCTCAAAGCGCTGATATAAGGCATCCAAAAAGTCTATGTCGCGCTCAATGTTGGGAAACTCCTTTAAGAGTTCGCTGTAGGTCACGAAGCCACGTTGATGCGCGCGCTTGGTAAGCGCCTCCGCGCGCTTTTCCAACTCGCTCCGCGAGAGCACGGGGATATCCTGCCTCGCCGGGGGAGTTACCTTCTTCTGCGTCTTCAACGGCTTCTTTGCTTTTGGCGTGGTTTTAAGAAGCTTCCGTTTCTGCGGCATCTTTTTTTTCTTCTTTATTGACTCTTTCCGCGTTGCCTTGTTAGCCATGGCGTTGTAAATTATTTAATTGCTGCGTAATGCGTTGGCATTCCTTGAGTGCCGTCTGCACGGCGACAGTATCGCCTGCTACCTCCGCGCGCTTGAGATCCTCCATCGCGCGGGAGAAGGACTCTCGGAGTCGGTACTCCGAGAGTGATTGGAGAAGCGACTTGATTTCAACGTCCAGTTTCTCCACAGAACCGTACATCTGCTCCGCTTCAAAAATGAGCTCTTCTTTCCGCGCGTCAGAAACTACAGAGGCTCCCTCTTCAAATTCGGCAAGCGTCTCCGTAAGCGCCGCAACCTCAATCAGGGGGCGCTTGCTACGCTCTTGCCAGTAGCAGATGCCGCGGAGTCGGTCGTGGGCAATGGACTGCGCCGTCTTCACGGGCTGATCCGGAACAAGCGCAGATATCTTGCCGGCAAGCGGGATTTCCCCCGTGCCCTTCGGAGCGTTTACCCGCGAGAGTTCCCGCCAGAGCGGCTCTTCGGGGATGGAAAGTGACGCGGCAATCTTGCCTATAAAATGCGCCTTGTCTATTTCGCTTCTTAGACGGCTAACCAAGGGGAGTACGCGTTCTCGCACCGCCCTTCCTCGCTGCCGCACATCCGGCACCGTGCGTGAAAGAACTGTTAGGTAAAAATCTATCACATGGAGGGCGCCTTGCAAAGCATCATGCCAGCGCGAGGGAAGCTCCCGCACGAGGTCAGCAGGGTCCCTGCCTTCCGGGAGCGTTGCAACCGAGACGTCAAATCCGGCTTCCAGCGCCGTGTAGATACTACGCTCTGCGGCGGCAATTCCTGCGGCGTCTGCGTCAAAGGCCATGAGGAGCTTCTCGGTAAGCCGCCACAGAATCCCGAGGTGCCCCGTGGTAAGTGCAGTGCCGGAGACCGCAACTACATTGCGCACTCCTGCTTGGTGCGAGAGCACCACATCCATCTGACCTTCTACCAATATGGCAAGGTCCTCATGGCGGATTGACTCCTTCGCTTCGCGGTAGCCAAAGAGCGCCCGCGACTTGTCATAGAGCGCCGTCTGCGGCGTGTTAATGTACTTAGCTTCCTTCTCTGTATCAGTATCCGCTCCGGGCAGGATTCTGCCCGAGAAGCCGATAACCGACCCTTCGGTATTGCCGATGGGGAAGATGATGCGCCCGCGGAATCGATCGTAGTGCCCGGCGCCGAGTGATACACTGCTATCACCCCGCCGTACGGCAAGGCCGCTATCCTCTATGCGCGCGGGGCTGAATCCCTTGCTCTTCAGATGGTCAAAGAGAGCGCGCCACTCGCGCGGCGCGTAGCCGATGCGAAAACGCCGCACGCTCTCTGCGACGATGCCACGGTTCTTAAGGTATTCCTTCGGCTCCGCAGTGGTAAGGAGCGCACGCTGATAAAAAAGCGTCGCTTCTTCCAGGAGCCGCAAGAGTTCGTGCTTCAGCGACTGCTCTTTGGGATTGACGTTTGTAAGCGTCACTCCCGCGCGGGTTGCGAGCGCTTCAAGCGCGGCGCGGAAATCATAGCCCTCTATCTCCTGCATAAAGCTAAAGATGTCGCCCCCGCGGTGACAGCCAAAACAGTGCCAGCTCCCGCGCTCTGGCGAGACGTAAAAGGATGCGGTCTTCTCGTTATGGAAGGGGCAACGCGTACGAAAGGCCTTGCCCGCGCGCTCGAGCTTTACATACTCCCCCACCACATCCACGATGGAGAGCCGCTCCTTGATTTGTTCAACGGGAGTCTGCATATGTATAATGAGAGACACCGAGTGTTGGGGCACCTAAACACTCGGTGTCTTTTCATCAAAAGTCCTCTTGCTTGTCTTCAAGCGCAAAATCTGACTGCAGGCTCGTGCCCGCCGGTATGAGACGTCCGACAATGACGTTCTCTTTGAGTCCGCGCAAGTGATCCATGCCACCCTTGACGGCAGTATCAATAAGAATGCGCGTGGTGTTCTGGAAGGATGCAGCCGAGAGGAAACTCTCCGTGTTGAGCGCAACCTCGGTAATGCCGAGCACAATAATATCCTCCGTCGCGGCTTCGCCGCCCTCCTGCGCAATGCGGTCGTTCTCCTCGGAGAGTTCGCGTAGCTCAACAATTTCTCCGGACACAAAGTGTGTGTCGCCTGCCGTCTTAATCTTCCTGCGGCTAAACATCTGCCGGATGACCACCTCAATATGCTTGCGTGAGATAGATGCGCCTTGCAAGTGGTAGATACTCTCAATTTCCTTCAAAATATAGTCTTCCGTTGCGGCTTTGCCGGCAAACTTAAAGAGGTCAGGGATGATGATGGGTCCGTCGGTGAGGGGTTCCCCCTTCTTCACCCGGTCGCCTTCCGCAACGGTAACCGTACGCGGGAAGAGCACCGAGTACTGGAAGCTCGCGTCCTTCTTCTTCTTGCTTTCGATGTCGGGGAGCAAGGTGATAACGCGTTCACGACCTGAAGTTTTGATTTCCGTCACGGTCCCGTCAACTTCAGAAAGAACGGCGGGGTTTTTCGGCGTGCGGCGCTCAAAAATCTCCTCAACGCGCGGGAGGCCCCCGACGATATCGCCCTTGGTGTCAACGCCTCCCGAGTGCTTGGTGCGCATGGTAAGCTGGGTGCCCGGCTCGCCAATGGCCTGCGCCGCCACGATACCGACGGTCTCGCCCGATGCCACAAGCCTCCCGCGCCCCAGATCTATGCCGTAACAGGACGTGCAGATCCCTTCAAGCGACTTGCAGGTGAGCGACGAGCGCACGATCGCCTCGGAAACCTTCGCCTCATCAATTTTTTTTGCGTCCGCCTTGCTCACCAAGTGGCCGCGGGAAAAGAGCGTTGTGCCGTCGGGAGAGAGCATGTCTGCGGCAAGGATGCGGCCGCGGACGGTGTTCCCGATGCCGGAATCAAAGACGGGAATATTCTCAAGCGAAATCTTTTTCCCTTCCTTAGTGCCGCAGTCTCCCTCGCGGACAACGACGTCCTGCGACACGTCAACGAGCTTACGCGTCAGGTAGCCCGCCTTGGCGGTGTTGAGCGCCGTGTCGGCGAGCGTCTTGCGCGAGCCATGCGTGGTGACGAAGTATTCAATCGGTGAGAGACCCTCCTTGTACGAAGGGATGATCGGGTAGTCCACGAGCCGCCCCGCGGGGTTGATGATGAGACCCTTCATGCCTGCCATTTGGCTTACTTGATTGATGGAGCCGCGTGCGCCGGAATGGAGCATATCGCTTACGGGGCCGTTTGTCGGCAATGCCTGTGGGACATCCTTGTCAATGCGCATCTTGGCGCGTTGCCAGACTTCAATCACCATGCGGTAGCGCTCTTCCTCGGAGAGGAGTCCATCGGCATACTGCTCCTCAATGGCGAGGGCTTCCTTCTTGGACTCTTCAATAATCTTTCCTTTGTTTTTGGGGACGCTCACGTCGTCAATACCCCAGGTGATGCCGGAGACTGTCGCGTAGTGAAAGCCAAAATACTTAATCTTGTCTAAAATATCTGGGGTCTGCTCCGCTCCGTAGAGGTCAAAGACGCGCGAGACCACTTCGGCAACATCCTTTCTCGTCACCTCGCCGTTCATGAAGGGGAAGTCGTCCGGGAAGATGGCATTCCACATGAGACGGCCAAGCGTGGTTTCAATCCTGCCTTCAGGGAAGCTCTCAAACTTTTTGGCAGTCGGCTTCTGCACACTGATTTTTGCCCTGAGAGACAGGACACCAAAGTCATGCGCGAGGAGTGCGCTCTCATAGTCAGCGTATACCCCGCCTTCCCCATTCTCTCCGGGCATTTCTTTCGTCATCCAATATACGCCGAGCACCATGTCTAGAGTGGGATTGACCACAGGGTCCCCCGAGCCCGGACGCAGGAGATTCTTGCGCGAGGCAATAAGTTCGCGCGCTTCGCGCTGGGCGGCATTGCCCAAGGGCACGTGCACGGCCATCTGGTCGCCGTCAAAGTCGGCATTAAATGCGGCACAGACCATGGGGTGCACCTGGATGGCATTGCCTTCAATGAGCACGGGACGGAAAGCCTGAATACCGAGGCGGTGCAGGGTCGGCGCGCGGTTGAGGAGCACGTACTTTTCGCGAATGACATCTTCAAGGATTGCCCATACCTCCGGGATTTCCTCTTCAATAAGCTTGCCCGCGCCACGGATGTTGTAGGCAAGTTCGGCTTCAAGGAGCTTCCCTATCACAAAGGGGCGGAAGAGCTCCAGCGCCATGTGCTTGGGGAGTCCACACTGGTCAAGCTTGAGTTCTGGGCCGACGACGATTACGCTGCGGCCGGAGTAGTCAACGCGCTTGCCTAGGAGATTCTGCCTGAAGCGGCCCTGCTTGCCCTTGATACTGTCGGAGAGCGACTTGAGAGTGCGCGCCCTGGCCTGGCTGGTCGCGCTCTGGCGCGCATGAATGGAATTGTCCAATAGATCGTCAACTGCCTCTTGCAGAATGCGCTTCTCGTTGCGGAGAATTACATCCGGCGCGCTCAAGTCCTTGAGCTTCTTGAGGCGGTTATTGCGATTAATCACGCGGCGATAGAGGTCGTTGACGTCAGAGGTCGCGTGCCGGCCGCCGTCGAGAGCAACCATGGGCCGAAGCGCCGGCGGGATGACTGGCACGACGGTAATGAACATCCACTCGGGCCGCACGCCGGACTGGATCATGGATTTGAAAAGGTTGTAGCGCTTTTGGATTTTTGCGCGGTCCAGGGAGCTTGCCTTGACCAGGTTCTGCGAGAGTTCCTGCGCCAACGCAGTGAGGTCAATGCCCTTGAAGATGTTGTGTATCGCTTCGGCGCCGATGCCCGCTTCAAAGACAGTTGCGTACTTCATAGAGTAGCGATGGTAGCTCATCTCGTCAAGGACGCGCCATTTGACGAGAGACTCTACTTCGCGTTTGGCATCCAAAAGCGCATCGCGGAGTTTCTCGGTATCCTCTTTTCCCGTGAGCGACTTGCTCTTTGCTTTAAATTCAGAGTCCAAACGCTTGAGAAGCTCCGCTTTCTCCTCCTCATTCACGCGGGTGATGATGTAGCCGGCAAAGTAGATGACTTTCTCCAAATCGCTTACCGAGAGGTTGAGCACCATCCCAATACGCGAGGGAACGCCGCGCAGAAACCAGATATGCGCCACAGGACTCGCCAGTTCAATGTGTCCCATGCGTTCACGACGCACAATGGAGCGCGTGACTTCTACTCCGCATTTTTCGCAAATGATATCCTTATAGCGGATGCGGCGATACTTGCCGCAGTAGCACTCATAGTCTTTCTCGGGGCCGAATATTTTTTCATCAAAGAGGCCGCCGCGCTCACTGCGTTGGGTGCGATAGTTAATCGTTTCCGGCTTGGTCACCTCGCCGCAGGACCACTCGCGGATCCGCTCGGGCGAAGCGAGCTTGAGCGAGATGGCATTAAAGTCCGTTTTTATCTCTTTTTGTGGCATATGATTATAGGTTTTCCAGCTCGACGTCAAGCGCGAGCCCGCGGAGCTCATTGAGTAATACGTTGAACGATGCGGGAATGGAAGGGGCTTTAATATGCTCTCCCTTCACAATTGAGTCAAAGGCCTGCGAGCGCCCGCTAATGTCGTCTGACTTGATAGTGAGCATCTCGCGCAATGTGTAGGCGGCGCCGTAACCCTCCAGCGCCCAGACTTCCATTTCTCCAAAGCGCTGTCCGCCACCCTGCGCCCGGCCACCGAGAGGCTGCTGGGTAATGAGCGAGTAGGGGCCAATGGAGCGCATGTGAATTTTATCCTCAACCATGTGGTGGAGCTTGAGCACATACATGGAACCCACGGCAATTTTCTGCTCGAAGGGCACACCAGTGCGTCCATCATAGAGCGTCACCTTCCCGTCGCGCGGGTAACCCGCCTTCTCAAGCTCATCCTTAATTTCCTCCGGGTCTGCGCCCTGGAAGACGGGGGTCATTGCCTGGTAGCCGAGCATGCGCGCGGCAAGCCCCAAGTGCATTTCTAATATCTGACCGAGGTTCATGCGTGAGGGAACGCCGAGGGGGGTAAGCACTACGTCAATGGGTGTGCCGTCCTCCGTATAGGGCATGTCTTCAACGGGAAGGATTTTGGCGATGACACCCTTGTTGCCGTGGCGTCCGGCAAGCTTGTCGCCCACGGAAACGTTCCGCACCTGCGCGACTTCAATATGTACCTGCTTGATGATACCGCTTTCCAACTTGTCGCCATTGTCGCGGGAAAAGACTTTAATGCCGATGATGCGGCCGCGCTTGCCGTGCGACATGCGCAACGATGTGTCCTTCACATCGCGCACCTTCTCGCCGAAGAGTACCTGGCGAACGGATGGATCCTCGAGTACGAGGACATCCTGTTTGTTGAGGTCTCGGAGGCAGATGGCTGCGTTTGGCACCTGACCCTCTCCCCGAATCGCATCTGACCAACCACCGACCAACCGCGGCTCCCGAAAGGGCGCCGCTTTTCATTTTGTACCCAAAACCCTTCGCAAAAGCGAAGGGTTTTTGTTCCTCTGAATGCTAAACGCTACATGCTGCGT
>Ga0076290_113_pt1 | contig 16645 bp, 22 predicted proteins | sample RifGroF2_FD_67977 | JGI IMG/M metagenome (GOLD analysis project Ga0076290, IMG submission 67977) | Parcubacteria bacterium GW2011_GWF2_52_12 | reverse complement strand
CGGAGGCTGAACGATCGACCACGCAAGCGACTCGGATTCAAAAGTCCGCACCGCATATTTCTGAGAACGTGAGTGGTGCAATTAGAGTGCTAATTTACTAGTATGAGGTTGTGTATCAAGATAGTTTGTGGTACAATAAAACAAGGTGAATATGTTCTTCAGTAATACAACTCGTTTCCCTGCGGTCTCTGCCGCAGGGATTTTGATCTCGTCCGCCACAGCGAACGGGTTTTGTATTTGCAAAATGCTATACTACTCCCATGTCATTCTTCTCACAGACGCCGCAGAACAAGGCGCCTGTTGGCGTGCTTGATATCACTGGTGGGAGCATTGGCGCCAGTTTGCTTGTCTACTCTGAAGGGCAGGGGACGCTCCTGCCGCGACACAGCGTCTCTGTACGCTACGACTTCCCACTCGATATGCCGCAAGCAGAGGCGCCTCATATTCCGAGAGAAGCGCTCACCAACGCACTCAATAAGCTTAAGCTCGGGAGTCCGGACCTCAAACATCTGCGCGTATTTTTTGCGCCGCCGCACGGCGCCTCACATCTTTACATATGCGAGCGCGCTTTTGATAAGGATACGCTCATTGTTAAAGAGCTCATACACGAGCTTATGGACGAGGCCTTCGCTTCTTTTAAAAAGGATGAGCCGGACTCTGTGTCTTTCCCTTTACTCTTTACCGTAGAGTGGGTACACGTCAACGGCTACAGCGTTGACACGCCCGTCGGCACGCAGGCCCGCAGTATCTCACTTGCCATGAGCGTGTCAGCAGCCCGCGGGCTCGCGGAGGCGCTTGCGCCAGCAGTCTCCAAACTCTTTTCTTCACGCACGGAGTTTGAGTACTATGCTTCAGGGGCGGCCTTGTCTCGCGGTATCCTCCATGCGTACCCTGCAGGCCCAAAAAATTTTCATTTCAACTATTTGGCACGGATTCTTAATTGCCGAGGACACAGTAGCTCTCGGCAAGCGCTCCGTAATGGAGCGAATCGCCCGCGCGCTTAATGTGCCGCCCTTGCCCGCGCTTCTTTTCTTGCGCGATCCATCCACAGCGCCGCCCCAGCTTGCCGCGATGCTCCCCGCTGTTACTGCGCCCATCGTCAACGAGTGGTCACGAGAATTTAACGCCGCCGCACAAGCAATTCTTAAAAGCCGCTTTGTCCCCGAGACGGTGTATTTAGTAAGCGACGAGCCGGCGCTCCTCGCACTTGGCGTCGATTCTCTCAATGACCCGACACTCATGGGCTTTACCTTCAGCGATGCTCTCCGCACCATTACGATGCAGTGTCCCACGAGGGAATCAGTACAGACACTGCGAGAAGGAGGCGCCTATGGAGACTCGCGGCTGATGCTTTTTGCCCACTTTTGTGCTAGTATAGACGAAGTTCGCCACGGCGAACCATTCTTAGCAAGTAATACGCATCTATGAGCGATTTAGGCATTAAACGCAGCCTCCGGGAGCTCCTCCCCAAGGGCGAGGCAAAAGAGATTTCTCGGGTGATAAGTTACGACGAAGGCGGCCACCGCGGGCCAGTTGGCACGGGGACGCGCTTCAGACCCAAGCGCATCCCGTGGAAGATTCCCGCAATCATCATTATAATTCTTGTGCTTGGCGGGAGCGGCTACGTGTTCTCCCAGTCTTTTGCAACCGCAACGGTGACCGTTACTCCCAAGGAGAATGTGGTTGCCGTTGACGGGAACATGAGCGCAAGCCGCGGTGGAATAAATGCAAGCACGACGCTCTCCTTTGAAACATTCACCTTTGAAGACATGGAATCAGCGATGGTTCCTTCTACTGGAACCCAGAATGTGGAGCGCAAAGCGAGCGGGAAAATTACGGTCTATAACGACTTCAGCGAGAAGCCAGAGCGGCTCATTGCCAACACGCGCTTTGAGACTCCTGACGGGAAAATATACCGTATTCCCGATGCCATCGTGATTCCCGGGAAGCGAAGCTCCGGAGAAGAGTCCGTGCCCGGCTCCGTAGAGGTGACGGTAAACGCGGACCAGCCGGGCGATACCTATACTATCGGCAAGGTGGACTTTACGGTTCCCGGCCTTAAAGGGGATGCCCGTTTTAGCAAGATATACGCAAAATCAAAGACCGATATGACGGGAGGGTTTGTGGGGCGCACGCGGGTCGTGGCCGAAGCGGACCGCGCACGGGTGCGTACAGGGTCGCAAAGCACACTCTCCGCGCGCCTAGAAAAGAAAGCGAAGGCTGAGCTTCCGGCCGAATTTATCAGTTTTCCTGACGGGCAATTTACTTCATTTACCGAGGACATCGGGGAGAAGAGTAGCGAGACAGAAGCAGAGTTGCGCATCAAGGGCTCTATGACGGTTATTGCCCTTAAAAGAGCCGACCTTGCGCGCGCAATCGCCGAAGCGGGAATACCCGACTATGACGGCTCACCTGTGGACATCGTGAACCCCGACGCGCTTGAAATACGCATTTTAAGCAAGGACAGTGTCAATCCGGGTGGGAGCGCCGACTTCTCTTTCAGCATCCGCGGCAACACAAGCATCGTGTATACTTTTGACGAGGGGGAGCTCAAAACACGCCTTGCGGGGAAGACGAAACGCGACTACGGGAGCGTATTTGCAGCCTACCCCTCAATCAAGCGGGCAGAGGTCAGCTTCTCTCCCTCCTGGGTGGGGAACTTCCCGACCGACAAGGAAAAAATCTTCATTGAGCATGCCAGAGGCTCATAAATTTGACTATTATAAGAGCTGTGATACTATTCGCAGGGTAGCTTGTTGATGAATGAAGAGAGGAACAATGGGGCCACCGTGGCTGGCACTGTCTTAGAGGCTCTGCCAAACACAATTTTTCGCGTGCAGCTTGAGGGCGAGGGCGGCAAGGAGGTACTCGCCTACCTCTCGGGACGGATGCGCATTAACCGCATCCGCGTGCTTATCGGGGATCGGGTAGAGGTGCTCCTAGACCCTTACGGCGAGAAGGGACGCATCACCAGGCGGCAATAACAGTTTATTTATGAACGTACGCTCATCGGTAAAACCGCGTTGTGCGCGGTGCAAGACAGTCAGACGCAAGGGGCGGCTGTATGTTATTTGTAGCGCAAAGCCGAGTCATAAGCAGAGGCAAGGATAATATGCGTATCTCGGGAATCACCATACCGGATGGGAAGCGCTTGGAGATTGCCCTTACTGCAATCTACGGGATTGGGCGCCCGCTTGCGCGGCGCATTATTGATGAAGCGGGAATGCACTATGGAATTAAACCTAAAGAGGTGAATGCGGGAGACGAGCAACGCATCAGAAAGATTATTGAAGGGAAGCTCAAGATTGAAGGCGATCTCAAGCGTGAAGTTGCGGCGCACATCCGGCGCCTTAAAGACATTAGAAGCTACCGAGGCACGCGCCACGCGAAAAATCTTCCCGCACGCGGTCAGCGCACCAAGACTAACTCACGGACGGGTCGCGGCAATGTGCGCAAGACGATGGGCTCCGGACGCAAGAAGCTTGAAAAGAAATAGTCCAACAAGCTCACTATACATACTCATGGGAAAGAAGCGAATTGTAAAAAAAGGGACTGAAGGAGCCGGCGAAGGCGCACAGACACGCGCGGCGGCCAAACTACCGCGGCGCAAAATGGAGCACGGTATTTTAAGTATTGAAGCAACGTACAACAATACCAAGGTGCTCCTCTGCGACGGGAAAGGCAATCCGGTGCTCTGGTCTTCGTCGGGAAGTCTCGGCTTTAAAGGCGCCAAGAAGGGGACGCCATTTGCGGCCGCAAAAGTCGGAGAGCTCCTGGCAGAGAAGGCGGAAGGCATGGGTCTCAAGGAAATTGACGTGGTAATCAGGGGAGTCGGGTCGGGTCGCGAATCGGCGATGCGCGCTTTTGCCTCACGAGGGTTTAGCATTAATTCAATTAAGGATAAAACCCCGGTTCCCCATAACGGGCCGCGACCGGAGAAGCCTCGCAGAGTATAATTATGAAGCTCGGACCACAGTACAAAATATGCCGTATGGTCGGCGACCGCATCTTCCCCAAGTGTCAGACGACCAAGTTTGCCATCTCGGGGACTAAACGCCGTTCTACCAAACGCCCCCCGCGCCCTAAAACAGAATACGGGCTGCAGCTTTTGGAAAAACAGAAGGCGCGCTATTCATACTGCATGACGGAGCGACAGTTCTCCCGCTACGTGAAGCAGTCCCAAACCGCAGGGAAGGAGAACCCTTCGCTCTATCTCTATAAGCTCTTGGAGTCGCGCTTGGACAATGTGGTATTTCGACTTGGACTGGTGCCATCGCGCCGCTTTGCGCGGCAGATAATTGCCCATGGGCATATCACGATAAACGGCAGGCGGATGAGCATCCCTTCCTACCAGGTGCGGCAGGGTGACGTGATTGCTGCGCGCGCAGGGAGCACGGAGAGCGGCCTATTTAAAAATATTGAAGAGCGCAACAAGGGCTACGCTCCTCCAGAGTGGCTCGGTGTTGACTACGGGACTTTAAGCGGGAAAGTAAGCGGTGCCCCGGGAGCGGGACAGATGGAAGCAAACATCAAATTCGGCACCATTATAGAGTTTTATAGTCGTGTATAAACGTTACTAGCATACTAAAAACATCTATGTCAGAATTTTCCATCATCATGCCGTCACGTCCTCGGGTTATTCTCGAGGAAGGGAATGTTGGCGTCTATGAGATTGAGGGGCTCTACCCGGGCTACGGACATACGCTGGGCAATTCTCTGCGCCGTATCATCCTCTCGTCCCTTCCCGGCGCCGCAGTGACTGCGGTGAAGATTGACGGGGTGAACCACGAGTTTTCCACCATTTCGGGAGTAAAAGAGGATGTCATTGCTATTATCCTCAATCTCAAGAAAATCCGCTTTAAGCTTGCAACGGAAGAGTCACAGACGGTAACGCTTGCAGTAAAGGGCGCGCGCGCAGTAAGCGCCGCAGACTTAAAGGTCCCCGGGCAGGTGACTGTCATGAATCTGCAGGAGCATATTGCAACGCTTACCGAGAAAGGCGCAGAGCTCTCCATGGAGCTTACTGTTGAGCGGGGCCTGGGATATGTTCCCAAGGAAATCCTCCATCGCGAGAAGGTTGAGGTGGGCACCATTGCCCTGGATGCCGTTTTTACCCCTATCCGCAAGGTCCACTATGAAGTAGAGAATATGCGTGTGGGGAATCGCACTGACTACAACCGGCTTAAGGTCTCTGTTGAGACGGATGGCATCATCACGCCGCGCGAAGCGCTTGAACACTCCATTGAGACGATGATCAATCAGCTCAAGGCGATTGTCGGCTTTGAGGAGCGCGAGGCGTACAGCGAGGCGGCGCGCTCCGCTGTGGCAGACGAGTCTGTTGCGGCAGATGTGGCAGATTCGGCGGCTGACCCGGCAAAGATAAAAATTGAGGATCTCAACTTCTCCGTGCGCACACAAAAGGCGCTCGGGGGTGCGGGCATCCGCACTATTGCTGGTCTTGCCAAAAAAAAAGAGCAGGATATATTGGAAATTTCCGGCCTTGGAGAGAAGGGCCTGGAAGAGATTAAATCGACGCTTGCGCACTACGGGCTCTCGCTGAAGTAAAGCACCATGAGACATCATGACACCAAACGGAAATTCGGACGGGAGCGCAACGTGCGCACGGCATTTTTGCGTTCTCTGATGCGCAACCTGATTAACGAGGGCCGTATTACAACAACACTCGCGCGCGCAAAAGAAATCCGCCCGCTGGTGGAGAAGCTGGTAACGCGCGGCAAAAACAGCTCGCTCGCTTCACGGCGTCTCTTGGTTACCCGCCTCGGAGGCGTGCGGGAAGCAAAGAAACTTGCCGAGGAAATCAGTCCTAAATATGCTTCGCGCCCTGGCGGCTACACGCGCATCATCAAACTCCCTGCGCGGGAGGGCGATGCGAGTCTAATGGCGCTCATAGAATTTGTATAAGTATGGAACACACAATTGATGCACAAGGGAGGACCATAGGTCGCGTTGCGAGCGATGTTGCCGTACTCTTGCGCGGGAAGTCGCACCCTACCTTTGCACGGCAGTTAATCCCACAAGACAAAGTTACCGTGCTTAACGCAGATAAACTACAGATAAGCGAACGCAGGGCAGAGGGCAAAACCTACCGCAGTCATTCAGGCCAGCCGGGCGGGGAAAAGAAGGAGACGCTCGCTCGCCTGCGAGCGCGCAAGGGGACGCCGGAACTCCTGCGGAAAGCAGTGTACGGGATGCTCCCGGGGAATCGTTTGCGTGCGGTAATGATGAAGAATCTCACCATCAAAAAATAATATGCAAAAAAAAGAGATAACGGGAGAGGAGATAAAAGCGACCAGGTATAGCGAGGGAGTGGGGCGCCGGAAGACGGCGGTGGCGCGCGTGCGCATCGGAGAGGGCGCCAAGCAGTTCTTTGAGGTGAATGAGCACTCGCTAGATGAGTACTTTAAGACCGAGGGTCTGCGCCTCACGGCGCGAAAACCGCTCGCCACAGAAGGAATAACGGGAAAATACTATGTAAGCGTACGGGTGCGTGGTGGCGGCATCCATGCGCAAGCGGATGCCGTTGCGCTGGGGCTCTCTCGTGCTCTCATTGTGCGTGAAGCGCAGATGAAGCCAGCGCTGAAGAAGGCGAAGCTCCTTACCTCTGATTCGCGCCAAAAGGAGCGCCGCAAGTTTGGCCTCAAAAAAGCCCGCAAAGCTCCGCAGTGGAGCAAACGGTAATCCGCCGTGACAAATTTTTGAACCCCATGATAGTTTGCATCTATCTATGGTTTGTGCTATAATAGAAAAAGAATCACAGACCTTAGAAAGAAGAGGGATAGAAACATGTTCCGAACACATTGGTGCCGGGGGCTTGGCGGAGAATGGTCCACAGGCGTGATGTGCGCAGTATGCGGGAGTGCCTTTCCTGAATATGAGGATGAAGTAGTTAGGGAAGAGTGGAAGCTCTTTGCATGTTGTGACGCATGCGGACAACTCACGCAGATTGACCGCCTCCCTCTCACCCCGGAGAATGCCTCGGTCCTACGAATCTAGGTTTAATGGAAGTCTCACTTCCATCATTGAGCCATTTGTGCCCTCCGCGTCTCACTCACGCACGAGGGCTTTTTGTCTTGTCAATACTGTCAAACACCGAGTGTTTGACAGTATTGACAAGTTCCTCGCAAGCGCTACTATAGTGCCAGAAGCTCTTGTCGGCGCTAGGATGCATCATCTATCCCTATAATCCTTATGGGGTTTATGGGGTTAGAGAACACCAAACGGCGGGCGACTCTCTGGGCGCTCACACACGGTTAAAAATAAGCCATCCCCGCTTACCGACTACCTTCGGGGCGGTCTCATCTCCATGATGAGACCGCCTTTTATTTTTGCCAAAAAGTTTGACAAAGGTGATGTAATTGGCTATACTGCCTGCCGCATGAGTCATAAGAAGGAAAAAAAAGAGGAGGGAGACATCAGCATTGAGGCGGAGCTCGGAGACGCCGAGAGTGGCGCGCTCAAAGACCCCCAGGAGACGATAAAAAAACTGAAAGAAAAATTAAAATTCTGCGAAGCCGAGCGTAAAGAGTACCTGGATGGCTGGCAGAGGATGAAAGCGGACCTCGTCAATTACAAAAAGGATGAGGAAAAGCGCCACGGCACTGTGCGTGAGTATGCTACAGAGCATGTGCTTGCCGACCTTCTCAAGGTTGAGGAGAGCTTCCAGATGGCCTTTGGGAACAAGGAAGCATGGGAGAGTGTTTCCCCAGAGTGGCGCAAAGGTGTAGAATATATCCATTCACAATTTATGAGCGTACTGGCAGACCACGGCATCTCACTCATTGAACCGCAAAGAGGCGAATCCTTTGATCCTGCAGTGCACGAGAGCGTTGGCACCGTTCCGGTAAGCGATGCAATGGCGGAAGGTTCTGTGCAAGAGAGTGTGAAGCGCGGCTACCGCCTGCGCGAGCGCGTGCTCAAACCGGCGCAGGTGAAGGTGGGAGCATGTGAGAATATTAACGCACAATAATACTAATACTATGGCAAAAATAATCGGTATTGATTTAGGAACTACGAACTCTGCAATGGCAGTGGTGGAGGGTGGCGAGCCAAAAATCATAGAAAACGCCGATGGAAACCGTACTACACCCTCTATTGTCGCGCTCTCCAAAGCAGGGGAGCGGCTTGTGGGGCTTCTTGCCAAGCGCCAGGCGGTCACCAATCCCAAGAACACTATCCATGGCATCAAGCGCCTCATGGGCCACCGCTATGACGACAAAGAGGTAGAGCGCGACCGCGCGTCTGTGCCCTTTGCCATTTTAAAATCCGATGACGGCGGCGTAAAAGTCACTCTGGGAGAAAAGCACCATCGGCCGGAGGAAATATCGGCAATGATTTTGCAAAAGCTCAAAAAGGACGCCGAGAGCAAGCTTGGTGAGAAGATTGAGGAAGCAGTGATTACCGTTCCCGCCTATTTTGACGATTCTCAACGACAAGCAACCAAGGACGCGGGCGAGATTGCGGGCTTCAAGGTCCGTCGCATCATCAACGAGCCAACCGCCGCCGCGCTTGCCTACGGATTTAACAAGAAGAAGAACGAGAAGATCGCCGTCTACGACTTTGGCGGCGGCACTTTTGACATTTCGGTGCTGGAAGTTTCCGGCGACGAGGAGCAGTCCATTGAGGTCAAGTCCACCGACGGCGACTCGCACATGGGCGGAGAGGATATTGACCACGACATCATTGACTACATTGCGGCAGAGTTCCAAAAGGAATCCGGTATCAATGTGCGCAATGACGAACTTGCACTCCAGCGCCTCAAGGAGGCGGCGGAGAAGGCCAAGCACGAGCTCTCCACGGCAACCGAGACAGAAATTAACATTCCCTTTGTCACCTCCGACGCGAGCGGCCCCAAACACCTTCTCATGAAGATGAATCGCGCCGCGTTGGAATCCATTGCAAAAAAATACATTGACCGCTCCATTGAAATCAGCGCGCGTGCGGTCAAGGCCTCCGGATTCACATTCTCTGACATTGACGAGGTTATCCTTGTCGGCGGTCAGACGCGCATGCCAAAAATCCAAGAGGCGGTCAAGGCCCTTTTTGGCAAAGAGCCCAACCGCTCTATCAATCCTGACGAGGTCGTAGCCGTGGGCGCGGCAATACAGGGGGGTATCTTTCAAGGCGACGTGAAGGACGTGCTCCTCTTGGACGTGACGCCGCTCTCGCTCGGCATTGAGACCCTCGGCGGCGTGAGCACAAAAGTAATTGAGAAGAATACCACCATACCAATCTCTCGCTCGCAGACTTTCTCCACCGCGGCAGACAACCAGACCAGCGTTGAAATCCACGTCCTGCAGGGCGAGCGCGAGATGGCTTCCGACAGCAAAACGCTTGGGCGCTTTATCTTAGACGGCATCCCTCCCGCCCCGCGCGGCATGCCGCAGGTGGAGGTGAGCTTTGACATTGATGCTAATGGCATCCTCAAAGTCTCCGCTAAGGAGAAGACCACTGGCAAGGAGCAGAGCATCCGCATAGAGGCAAAATCCTCGCTCTCCAAGGAGGATATTGAGAGGATGAAGAAGGATGCCGAGCTCCACGCGGATGAGGATAAGAAAAAGCGCGAGCTCGTTGAAGCGCGCAACAGCGCCGACACGCTTGCCTACACGGCCGAGAAGGCGCTCAAGGATGCGGAGGGGAAAATTACGGACGATAGTAAGAAGGCGGTGGAAGAAAAAATAACCGCGTTGAAGTCTGTTAAAGACAGCAATGATGTGAAGGCGATAAGCGACGCTTCACAGGCGCTCTCGAGCGAGATGATGAAAATCGGCGAGGCGATGAGCGCGCAGGCCAAACAGAATCCCGAGCCTCCCAAGGAGGGAGGAGATAACCCGGAAGGCACCATCCGCGATGCTGATGTAAAATAAAATATGGCAACGCATAAAAAAGATTATTACGAAATACTCGGCGTTACCAAGAACGCTACCAAGGAAGATATTAAAAAAGCCTTCCACAAGCTCGCGCATAAGTATCATCCGGACAAGAAGGGTGGCGACGAAGGGAAGTTCAAGGAAGTGAACGAAGCCTACCATGTGCTCTCTAACGACACGCGCCGCGCGGAATATGATACCTACGGGGCAACTTTCCAAGGAGGGGGTGGCGCTGGCTCTAACAACGGCTTCCAAGGATGGGAGGATTTTATGTCTGGATTTTCCGCACAGGGCACAGCGGGTTTTGACCTGGGCGACATCTTCAGCGACCTCTTCTCCGGCGCTACACAAAACGGGCATGCGCGGCGCGGACGAGACATCTCGGTTGACATGCAAATTACTTTTGCCGAGTCCGTATTTGGCGCAAAGCGCACTGTGCTCATTTCAAAAATAGGCGTCTGCGACAGCTGTAGCGGCGATGGCGCCAAACCGGGTAGCGGCGATCGGGAGTGTCCGCAGTGCGGCGGGAAGGGAAAAATCCATGAGACGCGGCGTTCCTTCCTCGGTTCCTTCAGTTCAGTGCGCGAGTGCTCGCTCTGCAATGGTTCGGGGAAGGTTCCCATTGACCCCTGTATGGACTGTAGCGGTCACGGGGTGCTCAAGAAGACGGAGGAGGTCTCAATTACCATACCGTCCGGCATACAGGATGGCGAGATGATACGGCTCTCGGGAAAAGGGGAAGCGGTGTCCAAAGGCCTCTCCGGCGACCTCTACATCAAAGTGCACGTGGAGCGCCATCCGCAGTTCAGGCGCGAGGGCAACCACATTCTTATGGATTTGGACGTTAAGCTCTCTGATGCGCTCCTCGGAGCTGATTACCGCGTGCATACGTTAGATGGCGAGGTGACCATCGGCATCCCCGCGGGGGTCTCTTTTGGCGAGATGCTACGCATTCGCGGCAAAGGAGTGCCTTATGGCGGGGGCAAGCGCGGGGACCTCTTGGTGCGCGTCATCATCCGCACGCCGCAAAAGCTCTCCCAAAAAGCCAAGGAGTTCATAGACAAACTACGGGGGGAGGGGATATAATGTAGGCAGAAACGCTCTTACGAAAGGGGGTGAGAAAGGTGCCTACTATCAGTACTAATCCTGATGAGCAGTTAACACTCCAACTGAAGGTGATTGGAGCAATGTACCTGCGCGGTAATAAAATGCTTACCGATATCTGTTTCCGGTATCACAGCATGCTCTGTGCGCGAAACCGTGGGATTCTCGGTCATAGAGAATTTCATCAAACGGTTCAAGAATTACTGCAGTCTGTCAGCGCAGAAGCTCGGGATGACTTAGAACTTGCATTTCGGCAAGTTGAGCAGCTTCCACAAAGGGGGTAGAGTGGTATGTTGCACCAAGAAGCTCACTAACCCCGCTCTTTACACCTATGTGTTCAAAGGGGAAGGGCGGGGGTTTTTACGTAGTTCTTTTCCCGTGCTATGATGACGCCATGACAGCAGGGAAGAAGGTGCTCCTCTCGGGCGTCAAGCCAACCGGGCGGCCGCACATAGGCAACTACTTTGGCGCTATGCGCCAGTTTGTTGATCTGCAGGATAAGTACCGCTCGTTCATTTTTATTGCTGATTATCATGCGCTCACTACAGTCCAGAACCGTGAGGAACTGGAGCAGAACTCCATTGACGTGACGCTTGACTACCTCGCTACCGGCTTGGACCCGAGCAAGGTGACCCTCTATGCGCAATCCTCCGTGGGGCTCTCCACCGAGCTTGCGTGGATTTTTGACTGCCTCACCACTGTTGCCTACCTTAAGCGCGCGCATGCATTCAAGGACGCCGAGGTGAAGGACAAGGACATTAATGTGGGAATTTTCAACTACCCAATGCTTATGGCGGCGGACATCCTCCTCTTTGACGCGGATGTAGTCCCTGTCGGGGCTGACCAAAAACAGCACCTTGAGATTACCCGCGACACTGCTCTGAAGTTCAACCGGATTTTTGGCGAGATCTTTAGTATCCCGGAGCCCCTCATTCTCTCTAGCGTTGATACGGTCCCTGGCACTGACGGACGCAAGATGAGTAAGAGCTACGGCAACACCATTCCGCTCTTTGCGGAGGATGAGGAGATTGAGCGCCTCGCCCTGGGCATCACGACGGACTCTAAGGGTGTGGACGAGCCCAAGAACCCGGACTCCTGCACCATCTTTGCCCTCCACCGTTTGGTAAGCCACGACGAGCTCGGCGAGCTTGAACGCCGCTATCGCGAGGGCGGCATCGGCTACAAGGAGTCCAAAGAACTCTTGGCGGAAAATCTCAAAAAAATGATTACACCGATGCGTGAGTATCGCAGAGAACTTGCCGAGAATCGCTCGGAGGTCTATCGCATCCTCACCGAGGGCTCCGCGCAGGCGCGAGCAGTTGCGGAGGAGAAGATGAAGCTCGTCCGCGAACGAGTGGGAGTCTCATACCTGCATGCATAAGAGGATTTATATAAAGGACCTGAAGGACCATGTGGGCTCGCCTGTGACCATCGCCGGCTGGGTTGACGTGCGCCGCGATCACGGCAAACTTATTTTTATTGACCTGCGCGATACAACAGGGACGGTGCAGATGGTGACACTGCCTAATCACGCAGAGGTACACGAGGCGGCGCAGGCAGTCCGTTCGGAGTGGATTATCTCCGTTTCCGGCACTGTCAACAAGCGCCCCGAGAAGATGGTTAAGGAAGGTTTGAATGGGGGCATAGAGGTGGAGGTCAATAATCTCTCGGTGCTCGGCTCTGCCAAAGAGCTCCCGTTTGAGAAGGATGCGGAGCTTAATATTGACACAGTTTTAGACTACCTGCCGTTCACATTGCGCACGCCAAAGCGGCAGGCTGTTTTCCGCATCCAAGCAGCGCTCATCCAAGCCTTTAGGGATTTTTTTATCAATGAAGGTTTTGTTGAAATCCAAGCGCCAAAAATTATCGGCGATGATGCAGAAGGCGGGGCAAACTCGTTCAACCTTGAATATTTTGGGCATACAGCGCATTTGGCGCAGAGCCCGCAGTTCTACAAGCAGATTATGGTCGGGGTCTTTGAGCGCGTTTTTGCGGCAGGCAACGTGTATCGGGCAGAAAAGCACTCTACAACGCGCCATCTGAATGAGTACACGAGCTTAGACATGGAGATGGGATTCATAGAGAGTTTCAGGGATATCTGTGTAATAGAGAACAGGATGCTTGCATGTATGATGGGCACTCTTGCCAAAAAGAGTGCAAATGATATTGCGCTCCTCGGTGCGCGTCTGCCGGAGGTTCCCAGCGCCATCCCTTCAATAACACTCCGCGATGCGCAGGCGCTTATCTCAAAAGAGATAGGCGTTGATTGTACACAGGAACCAGACTTGGAGCCGGCGCACGAACGCTGGCTCTGCGAGTATGCGCAGAAAAAATTCAACTCTGAATTCATATTTGTCACGCACTTCCCCCTCTCTAAACGGCCGATGTATACCTACGGCGATCCCGAGAACTCGGGCTACGCAGCTGGGTTTGATCTGCTCTTTCGAGGTGTTGAGATCACGACCGGTGGCCAGCGCATCCATGAGTACGACCAACTCGTTGCGGAAATGAAAAAGCGCGGATTGGATCCAGAGAAATTCCGCTTTTATTTACAGGCCTTTAAATACGGCATGCCGCCGCACGGCGGCTTTGGACTCGGCCTTGAGCGTCTGACGGCAAAGCTCTTGGGCATTGAAAATATAAAAGAAGCAACACTCTTCCCCCGCGACCTCAACCGCATTGACACACGACTTTCAGAGTAGTTGACGGAACTTGGTCTATCTGGTAATCTCTGGGTAGACATTCTTTAATGCAGAAAGAGAAAGGGGGTGGGGGCAGTGAAAAGAACGCCGCCCGGAGTGTTTGCATATCTGATGGATGAAAAAGGAAAAGTCCTCTGTGTTCGCCACGCATACAATAATCGAGAGTGGTCTCTTCCGGGCGGAGGTAAAGAAGAAGGGGAGTGTATACAGATTGCAACCCGCCGGGAAGTCTATGAAGAAACAGGACTCTCTATTGAGGACGAAGAGCTCGTGGGAATATTTGAACTCATGAAATCAGAGGGCTACGTTGTCCTTGTGCGAGCTGAGGTGGTCACTGGCCATCTATTGACTGACCCAGACGAAGAAATTTTGGAACGAGAGTGGTTTACACGCGATGAAATAGAAATGAGGGAAGGAGAATTCTATCCCGCACAGTTCAAACTCATCAAGTGGGCTCAACTGTACAAACCAGACGAGTGCCCCTTCATCTGTCCGCTCACCCTGCCGCCGATATTACAGATGATCGCAACGGGTCCCTCCTAGAGAGACCCGTTTTCTTGTATACTGGCACAATGGAAGCTGTAATACTCGCAGGGGGGGATGGAGTGCGCATGCGCCCTCTTACCGGAGCGATTCCCAAGCCGCTCATCCCCGTGCTCGGGAAGCCGCTTATCCATCATGTACTTAATGCTCTACCATCTCTTATAGAGAGGGCTGTTATTGTGCTCGGATATCGCGGAGATGATATCGAGGCAAGCCTTGGAGATAAACATGACGGCATTTCCCTCTCCTATGCGCGCCAAGGGGCAATGAAAGGTACCGCGGGCGCGCTCTGGTCTGCTCAATCGCTTCTTGCGCCCGGTTATTTTTTTGTCCTCAATGGAGACGATCTTTACAATAAAAATGAACTTGAGCAATTTATGCGTCCAGAACTTGCCTTTGGTTACGCGCGTGGAAAAGCCCGAGCCAAGCTCCTTGCTGTCTCTGTGAAAGAGAGAGTTTTTACCGGACTCATTCGTCCCATAGAGGGTCAAGATATTTTTGTCGGTACGAATACCTTCACTCTCAATGAACGCATTTTTTCTTTGGATCCAGTGCTTCTCCCGAGCGGTGAGCGCGGTTTACCCCAAACTGTTGCGGTGCTCGCGCAGACTGAACGAGTTCTTGCGCATGAGTTACTCCACTGGCACCAAATCAACAGTCCTGAAGACATACAGCGGGTAGAGAAATTGCATACCCAAGGAATAGCCTTATGAATGCACATTATGCTGTAGAACTTGAACATTTTTCCGGTCCCTTGGACCTCTTGTTGGAGCTGGTGGAGAAGCGCAAGCTCCACATCAACGACGTCTCGCTTGCGCAGATTACGGAAGGCTTCCTGAAGTACCTTAAGGAAGCAGAAGAGCTCCCCAAAGACGAGGCGGCGGAGTTCCTTGTTATTGCCTCTACACTCATGCTCATTAAATCGGTTTCGCTCCTACCGGGGCTCTCGCTCACCGAAGAAGAAACGGAGAGCGTGGCGGAGTTGGAACGGCGCCTTCAAATGCTTAGCCACATACGGGAAGGGGCCGAGCTTATCAGAAAATATTTTGGAGCCATGCCTCTCTTCTTGCCCCATGCCGCGCCGCCGCGACAAACGGTCTTCATGCCGCCGCGGGACATGAGTCTCTCCTCGCTCTCTGTCGCGCTTGTCGCCGTCATCGCCTCATTCCCCAAGGAGGAAAAGCTCACCACGGTGATGGTAAAAAAAGTCATTTCCCTAGAAGAAGCCATCGGCTCGCTCCTTACGCGCGTTACGCGCTCTCTCTCGCTCTCGTTCAAGGATTTTGTGGGGGAGAAAAAAGAAAAAGTAGACATCATCGTGAGCTTTCTCGGCATGCTGGAACTCGTCAAGCAGGGGAGCATTGACGTGCGCCAGGACGCGCACTTCAGCGACATCCACATGGAGAGCAGTGAGGTCGGGGTTCCGCGGTACTCGTAAGATGTCCAACATCGGATGTTGGACAAAACAAAGGCTTACGGCAGAGCCGGAGCCGTGGTAGAATGAAGTCCATGGATAGAGTATTGGCCCTAGAAGCGGTCCTCTTTTGGAAGGGAGAGCCGACTACGCGTGCAGCGCTTGCGGAGTTCCTTGCAGTAAGCGAGGGCGAGCTCCAAAGCGCGGTAGAAGAGCTCCGTGAACGCCTTATGGGACGCGGCGTCCGGCTCTTGGAAGTGTATGATACACTTGCCCTCGTGACTGCTCCCGAGGTAGCGGAGCTCATTGCCCGTATTACCAAAGAGGAGCTCTCGCGCGACATAGGGAAAGCCGGGCTAGAGACACTCTCCGTGATTCTTTATCGCGGCCCCTTGAGCAAGCCCGAGATAGACTACATCCGCGGCGTCAACACTTCCTCGACCCTGCGCACCCTGCTCTCGCGCGGCCTCCTCGAACGCACGGAGAATCCGGAAGACGCGCGCGAATACCTCTACCGCCCCGCGATCGAGCTTCTCGCGCACCTCGGCATCAAGAACGGGAAAGAACTGCCCGAGTATGCTACAATCGCCGCCGAACTCGCCGCGTTCGAACAGGCGAACGGACCACGCCCTGAAAATGGAGTCAGCACCGATACATAACGAACGAGCGCGCATGGCGGGAGCCTCCGTACTCGCGCTTATCGCGCTTGCCCTTATCGTCTCCGGCGCACTCGCCCTCGCGGGAAGGGTCCCCTCGGAAAGCCAGACAGCCGCGGCTCCGGCGGCCGATCCCTTCGCCGGCATCGAGATAGCCGGAAAAGCCGCCGTCGTCATCGACATACCGAGCGGAAAGACGCTGTATGAAAAGAATCCGGATGCGGCGCTTCCGCTCGCGTCGCTGACGAAAGTCATGCTCGCCCTCGTCGTCGCCGAAGCGCTCCCGCCCGATTCGATAATCGTCATTCCATACTACGCGGGAGGCTCGGCCGGGGAGGA
>Ga0076290_111_pt1 | contig 17961 bp, 20 predicted proteins | sample RifGroF2_FD_67977 | JGI IMG/M metagenome (GOLD analysis project Ga0076290, IMG submission 67977) | Parcubacteria bacterium GW2011_GWF2_52_12 | reverse complement strand
GTGGCTTTGCGCAAGGCGCAAAGCCACCAAGCCGAGGGGCGAAGCCCCGAGGCAATGCTTCCGTCTGGCTCAAAAAACTTGCAAAATTCCTGTTGGTGGGATATTCTGAACCTAGCGCGAACACATTTTGAGCAGAGTTTCTGACCGCTTCGCTCGGGCGCGGCGGAAGGAGGGGGGTGGGGGGAGGAATTCCGCCACGCCCTCGCTTTAAAACGGAATTTTTCTGAAAGGGATTCGTCGAGGCAAAACTTTTAATACTAACTAACGAAAAATTTATGACAAACATTTCAAAAAATCTTTTGTGGCTTGTTGTCGTTATTGTAGTAATCGGCGGTTTCTTGCTTTGGCAAAAACAAGAGCCGAAAGAACTTACGACAGTAAGGTTAGGACTCCAAACCGCACCAGCGATCGGTTTGGTAAAAGTTGCTGTTGATAAAAACTTTTTCGAGGAAGAAGGTATAAAAGTTGAAGTTAAAGAATTTACTAGTGGTAAATTAGCCTTGCAAGCTCTCATTGGCGGCTCTTTGGACTTGGTGACACCAGCAGAATTTCCAGTAACACTCGCAACTCTAAACAGCGAAAAACTTTCAATACTAACGGAGGTGAACGAAACCGCCGGTGGTTTTCCAATGATTTTGAGAAAAGAAGGAGATACATTTGACGCACAAACGTATTTCTCAAAAAAGAGGAAAATCGCCACTTCCGTCGGTGGAGGCCCGGAATTTTTCACAGTTGATTTTTTCAAGAAGTACAACATCAAACCATCACAATATGAAATTGTGAGTATGCAACCGCAAGATATGCCGATTGCGCTCGCAAATGGGAGTGTGGATGGAATCGCAATATATGAGCCATTTGCCCATTTTGCGATCCAGCAAACAGGGGCGGACAAAGTTTTTAGTATCAAGAGCGACGATTTGTATTCTGAGATTATCATTCTCGTTGGAAAAACCGACTGGATTTCCCAAAACGAGAAAACTGCTGAAAAGTTTTTGCGAGCATTGAAAAAATCTGAATCATTTATCAAGAGCAATCCCGAAGAAGCGATAAACATTGTTTCTTCGTTCACAAAATTAGACAAAGAAACTTTGCGAAGCATTTGGCCTACTTTTACATTGCGACTTGGCTTGGACAACAAATTAGTACCGACTATGGAAAAAGAAGCGCAGTGGGCGAAAGATACTGGAAAGGTGCCAAAAGAAACCGCCACGTCAAATTTCCGCGGATTTATTTTTGAAGCACCGCTCAAAAAAGTTGCGCCCTCTGCCGTCGAACTATGATTACCTATGAAAAGATTTTTATGGTTTACCTTACCCATTGTTCTCACTCTCGTACTATGGGAAATAATCTCTCGTAGCGGTTTTGTTAGTCCTGCACTTTTTCCGCCACCGTCAAAAGTTGCCGTTGCGCTTTGGGGAATGATAACGGCGGGAACTTTGTTTTCAGATCTCCGCGCCAGTTTATGGCGGATAGTCGCCGGGCTGTTTGTGGGTTCTGCTGTCGGCATATTTATCGGTCTACTCACTGGACGGATGAAATCTTTTGCTAATGCGCTCTCTCCGATTATCCAAATCTTACGTCCTCTACCGCCGGTAGCGATTATTCCGCTTGTTATTGTGTGGTTCGGTATAGACGACGGCGCGAAGATTTTCTCAATCGCTTTTGCTGTTTTCTTTCCGGTTTGGATAAATACACATATCGGCGCGCGACAAATACCACAAGCGTTTTTATGGGGCGCGAAATTACTCACAGCTTCGTCCATGAAAATCTTTCGTGAAGTAATATTTCCAGCCGCCTTGCCATTCATTATTGCAGGTGTCCGCACAGGAATCGCTATCGCGTTTATTATGGTTTTCGTTTCAGAATTAGCCGGAGCGTCAAGCGGCTTGGGATACCGCATATCTATTACACATTTGGCGTATCGCATTGACGAAATGATAGCCGCGCTTATTATGCTTGGCGCGTTGGGCGCAATAGCTGACCAACTGTTTGTGTTCGGCACTCGAAAACTTTTTCCGTGGATTAAATTTTCTTCAAAATGAGCCATATTGCTGTAAAAAATTTAGCGGTTCATTACGATGGCTATTGCGCCCTCAAAGACATTGAATTTGAAGCGGGCAAGGGCGAATTTGTCGCTATCGTCGGAAAGTCCGGTAGCGGCAAGACAACTTTTCTCCATGCACTCGCTCACTTCATTCCATTTTCCGGCGAAATCGCCGTACCCAAAAATGTGGGTATGGTTTTCCAGCACTACGCCGTCTTTCCGTGGTTCACCGCTTCGGAAAATATCGGTTTTGGTTTGGGAGATAAAAGCGGAAATGAGCGAGTGCAAATTGTCCGTGAACATTTGAAACTTGCGGAGCTTGAGGACAAGAAAGACAAATATCCTGCCGAACTTTCCGGCGGACAGGTTCAGCGAATCGCCATTGCCCGCTCGCTTGCCCACAATCCCGAAGTGTTGCTCATGGACGAGCCATACGGCGCACTCGACGCATACACGCGCGATAAAATGCAGCAGTGGCTTTTGGATGTGTGGGCAACCCACAAAAAAACCGTCGTATATGTAACACACGACATTGAGGAAGCGGTTTTCTTGGCGGATCGTGTTTTGGTTTTGAATCATCATAAATTTACAAAAGAGTTTATGGTGCCGTTTGCCAGACCACGGCACGAAGAGGTAAAATTTACTCCAGAGTTTAGTCGGTTGCGAAAAGAAATTTTTGAATCCATAAACTCTTTTGAGGGTTAGGCCTCGACGAATCCCTTTCAGAAAAATTCCGTTTTAAAGCGAGGGCGTGGCGGAATTCCTCCCCCCAACCCCCTCCTTCCGCCGCGCCCGAGCGAAGCGGTCAGAAACTCTGCTCAAAATGTGTTCGCGCTAGGTTCAGAATATCCCATTGCTTCGTTCTCACTGCGTTCAAGCTACGCAGTGCACGCACAAAAAATTAACCCCCATCCGCGGCGGCGGATGGGGGTGGCGGGAGAAATTCTCTACCATTCTTCTTCAGCATCTAATGATCGGTGAATACTATCTGCCGGGTAGGAGACAAAGTTATCGCGGCACACTCGGCAAGACCCATCCTCATTTTTGCAGATGCAGCCTAGTTGTTCCAATGTATCCAGATGGGCCTGCTGATATGCAAAGTAGGGTAAACTATAACCCCTTCTCTTTACCAGAGCGCCAGCATCTTCATTGATATCATCCAGTGTGAACTGTGTAATATCAAGGTTTGAGAGAATAACCATCTCAAACAAGTTACGAGCCTCTTCCTCATATGTTTGGACTGCTTTCTTCACCATGGTCCTTCTCCTTCTTCAAAGATCAATCGTGTATTCAACGTTAAACTACATGTGCCTATTTGTCAAATGAGCTATTCGTTGCTAAATTATAGGCATGTTTCAGGAATTTTTTCTCAAATCAATGCTCAAACGGCAGGGGATGCCGGAGGAGCAGGTTGACGCAATGCTTGGAATAGTGGCCAAGAACCCTGCGCTCTTCCAAACCATCGCGGCAGAGGTGAAAGAGAAAATGGACGCCGGAGCGGAGCAGTCGCGCGCCATGATGGAGGTTCTGCGAGCGCACGAGGAAGAACTGCGAATTCTCAAAGAGGGCCATTGATTTAAAGTTTATCTTAAGATAGACTTGAAGCATGGCTAAAAACCAAAAAATTATCGGGCTTAAAGAACTGCGGGAAAATACTGAAAATTACATTTCCGCAGTTGGCAAAGGGAAGTCATTTATCGTTGTACGCCGTTCCAAACCGATATTTAAGGTTGTGCCGGTGGATGAATGGGGTGACGAGGGAATATGGGAGACGATCATTGATTTTACAAGAATCCGTAAAGGTGGAGTACCCCTTGATGAGCTGATCAAAAAGCTCTAACTTGATGGTATGGATAGACTTTCGAAGGCTTTGGATAAAATGCCGGATAGAGACCGACAGAGGATTAAAGTTACATTGATCCGCTTGAGTCAAGGAGAGATGAAAGGACTTGATATTAGAAAGTTGAAAGGTGTTGAAAATCTCTTCCGATTGCGCGTTGGCGCTTACCGAATAATTTTTGAATATCAACCCGGCACGTCGCCACGAGCGCTTAGCATAAGTAGCCGCAACGATAACACCTATAATTTTTAGCAATTACTATGTCATTAAGCATTGGTATTGTCGGGCTCCCAAATGTGGGCAAGAGCACGCTCTTTAATGCGTTGACACAAAAGCGCGTTCCTGCCGAGAACTACCCCTTCTGCACCATTGACCCTTCCGTGGGTGTGGTAGCGGTACCTGACCCCCGTGTTGACACGCTTGCAGACTTCTCTCACTCGGCAAAGCGCATCCCCGCGGCAATAGAGTTTGTAGATATTGCAGGATTAGTGAAGGGGGCCTCGGAGGGAGAGGGGCTCGGCAATAAATTTCTCTCCCACATTAGGGAGGTGGATGCGATTGCCGAGGTAGTGCGCGTCTTTAATGACCCCGATGTGATACATGTGAGCAATAAGCCCGACCCGCGCGCAGATGTGGAGACCATCAATTTGGAGCTTATTCTTGCCGATATGCAGACGGTGGAAAAACGCCTCGACTCTGTAGCGCGCGAGCTTAAGCGCGGCGAGAAGAGCGCCATGGTAGAGCACGCAGCACTTGAAAAGATGCGTGCGGCGCTGGAGGCGGGAAAGCTCGCGCGCGAGGCGGCGCTCAATGATACTGAAATGCTGCACATCAAAAGTCTCCAGCTCCTCACCATGAAGCCCATCCTCTACGTGTTTAACCATAAGGCGGGAGCCGCGGATGCCGACATGAGCGCGCTCCTGCAATTTTTTTCTGCAACAGGCGCAAACGTTGTGCATGTGGACGCGCGCATTGAGTCCGAACTTTCTGAACTTGCTCCCGAGGAGAAGGGGAGCTTTCGCGCGGAGCTTGGTGTGAAAGACGACGGGATCAACGACCTCATCATCGAGAGCTACCGGATGCTCGGACTGATTACCTTCTTCACCACTGGTTCTGATGAGACCCGCGGCTGGACTATAAAAACAGGGAGTACCGCGCCCGAGGCGGGCGCGGCCATTCATATGGACTTTAAGGAAAAGTTCATCCGTGCCGAGGTGATCTTTTGGGAGAACCTGCTCACAGCGGGGTCCTATGCACATGCGCGCGAGCGCGGCCTCTTGCGCACCGAGGGCAAGGACTATATCGTCAAGGACGGCGACGTGATTGAATTTAAGATATAATTGTTGCATAATGAGGATTATTGGATAAGATTCTCATGTATGAACACAACAATAATTCTCAAATGGGCGTTGGTTGCAGGCATTGTCGTCGTCCTCAACTTTTTTTTCAATTACTCAATCTTTCTCGTCTATAAGGCGCCACAGCGGGAAAAGTTCTGCCCGCAGGAACAGGTGAACATCATGCCAACCACACAAGAGGAGTGTGTTGCCAAGGGCGGCTCGTGGAACGTGGGAGGCGAAGTCCCCGCAAAACCCGTACCCACAGCAGCACAGCTTGAGCGTGCCACCTGGTGCGATGTTACTTTTACCTGCCAAAAAGAATTCAACGAGGCGCAGAAGCTCTACAACCGCAATGTGTTTGTCTCGCTCGTGGTACTCGGCGCAATCTCGCTGATTGTGAGCTTCTTTATCTCGCACCTTACCGCTGTCTCCCTCGGCCTCTCCCTCGGCGGCGTGCTCTCGCTCATTGTGGGCCCCGTGCGCTATTGGAACGATATGGACGATTATTTGCGCGTGATTGTGCTTGGCATTGCGCTTGTTGCGCTCATCTGGCTCGGGGTAAAAAAAATTAAGGAATAGACTCTTGAATGGAAAAGTACGACCACAAAAAGATAGAGCAAAAGTGGCGAGAGCGTTGGGAGCAGGCGAATATCTACAAGACGGATGAGGGGCAAGGTCAGGATAAAAGGAAGTGTTACGTGCTGGACATGTTCCCGTACCCCTCTGGCGACGGGCTTCATGTGGGGCATCCCAAGGGCTACATTGCCACTGACATCTACTCACGCTTCAAAAAGATGAATGGGTTTTCCGTGCTCCACCCTATGGGCTGGGACGCTTTCGGCCTGCCGGCCGAGAACTACGCCATCAAAAACAAGGTGCACCCGCGCGTGGCGGTCTCAAAAAATATCGCGCGCTTCAAGGAGCAGTTGGGGAGACTTGGCTTTAACTATGATTGGAGCCGTGAGATCAACACTACCGATCCCGCCTATTACAAATGGACGCAGTGGATATTCCTCAAGCTCTTGGAAAAGGGGCTTGCCTACGAGAGCCACGAGCCCATCAACTGGTGCCCCTCCTGCCAGACGGGACTTGCTAATGAGGACTTGGAGAACGGGCGTTGTGAGCGTTGCGGGAGCGCGGTGGAAAAGCGCCCCATGCGCCAGTGGATGCTCAAGATTACCGACTACGCCGAGCGGCTCCTTAAAGATCTTGATGAGCTTGAGTGGCCGGAGAGTATCAAAGAAAGTCAGCGGAATTGGATCGGTAGAAGCACTGGATCAGAAATCAAATTTCTAATCAAGCACTTCTCGCGGAATAACGCGGAATTGACGCAGAAAATCGCGGAAGAAAGTCAGCGTAATAAGATCAATGTATTTACCACTCGTCCAGACACGCTCTTTGGAGTGACTTTTATGGCGATCTCTCCAGAGCTTGCACAAAAATGGTTGAATGTGAGCTGGCTGCCAAGTGAAGAGGTAAAAAAATATATTGGAGATACTCTTACAACTCGCGCAACGCAGAGCGTTAAAGACAATCCGGAAAAGACGGGCATCTTTAGCGGCGTGTATGCAACAAACCCTGCAAACCAAGAAGACATCCCTGTGTGGGTGGTCAACTATGTGCTTGGTGATGTGGGTACCGGCGCTATTATGGCCGTCCCCGCGCATGACGAACGCGACTACGAGTTTGCCAAAAAATTTAAACTCCCAATTGTTGAAGTAATACAAGGCGGGGATGTGAGCAAGGGAGCGTATATAGGAGAAGGAGTCCTTATTAATTCCAGCCAATTTGACAAACTTCCAAGCGAGAAGGCAAAGAAAAAGATTACCGAGTTTGTGGGAGGAGAAATGGCCACCACCTACCGCCTCAAAGATTGGGTGTTTTCGCGCCAGCGCTACTGGGGTGAGCCGATACCAGTGATTCATTGTGATAGATGCAACGTTGTTCCCGTTCCTGAAAAAGATTTACCTGTCATGCTTCCCGAGGTGGAGCGCTACGAGCCTACGGGGACAGGGGAGTCGCCGCTTGCGGCAATCTCTGAATGGGTCAATACCACCTGTCCCACATGCGGCGGTCCCGCTAAGCGTGAGACCAACACCATGCCCCAGTGGGCCGGCTCATCATGGTATTACATCGCGTATTGCATAAGCGAAAGTCTCAATCCGTCGGCTGGCGGACAAGTTTCAATTCCAATTTCGGGACAAATCTCAAAACCAGAATTCAGAAATAACATTACACGCTGGTTGCCCGTAGACATGTATGTGGGCGGCACCGAGCATGCAACGCGCCACCTCATCTATGCGCGCTTTTGGCACAAGTTCCTCTTTGATATTGGCGTGGTCTCCACTCCAGAACCTTTTGCGCGACTTAAGAATCAGGGGCTCATTATGGGCGAGGACGGGCGCAAGATGGGCAAACGCTATGGCAATGTTATTAATCCCGACGACGTAGTGGAGAAATTCGGCGCCGATACGCTCCGGGTTTATGAGATGTTCATGGGGCCCTTTGAGGAGGGGCAGGCATGGAGCGCCGACAACATGGTCGGCTCACGCCGCTTTTTAGAGAAAGTATGGCGCATTGCTGAAAGAATGAAGGAAGTGAGACTCGCCGCGGCGAGTCTCACTTCCGGAGCAGATGTTCTGCGCATGCTTCATCAGACAATTAAAAAAGTCACTGACGATATTGAGAATTTTAAATTCAATACAGCCATTTCGCAGATGATGATTGCCGCAAGCGCTATGGAAACGAGCGGCATCTCCCGTGACGATTTCAAATACTTTCTCATCATCTTCTCTCCCTTTGCCCCGCACCTCGCGCAGGAACTCTGGGAAAATTTGGGTGAGCACGGCTTTATCTACAAATCTGCGTGGCCGCAGGCCGACGAGACGCTCGCTATGAAGACAGTCATCCGTGTTGCCATTCAAATCAACGGCAAGGTCCGGGATGAGATGGAGGTGTCGGCGGGAATTACGGAGGCCGAGATCATTCCCCTTGCGCTTGCGCGGGAAAAAGTTAAGCTGTGGATAAGTGGCAAGACCACCCCGAAAGTTCTTTATGTCAAGGGGTCATTGGTCAGTATTGTCGTGACTTGACCGACATTTAAAGAAGTGGTACATTATTACTATGAAAGCAAAAGAGACTGGCAAAAAGAGCGCGGCAAAAGCATTGGTCGTGAACCCGAAGGATACGGTCAAGGCGCTCCTGACTGCGCTTCCCGCCCGTGCCCAGGATGTGATTAGGCAGCGTTACGGCCTCGGCAAGTCGTCCGAGCGGGCAACGCTTGAGGCCATCGGAGACGTGTATGGCATTACCCGCGAGCGCGTCCGCCAGATAGAGAATTTTGCGCTCAAGACGATACGCAAGTCTCCGGCCTACACGGCGGCACAGTACGCCTTTGATGGATTGGAAGAGGCGCTGGTGAATTACGGCGGGATTGTGCATGAGGGAAAGTTTTTGGCCCACCTCTCGGCAGATAAGGGAGTTCAGAACGCGGCGCATTTCCTCCTCGTGCTCGGGGATCGCTTTGAAAAACTGCGCGAGGATGACGAATTCCACCATCGTTGGACGGTGGACAAGAAGCTTGGCGACAAAGTCCACACCGCTCTGCGCAAGCTCTGCTCCGGTGTAAAAGAGGCCGACCTCATCAAGGAGGAAATCCTCATTTCGCAATTCCTCAAAGATGTCAAAGACATTGTCCGCGATTCTGACAATCCCGAACTTGCCCGGCGCTGGCTGGAGCTCTCCAAACAACTTTCAAAAAATCCGCTGGGCGAGTGGGGCCTTTCTAAATCTCCCAACGTGAAGCTGCGCGGAATGCGCGACTACGCATACTTGGTTATCCGCAACAACGAGGAGCCGATGCACTTTAGCAAGGTGACGGAAAAAATTCGCGAGCTCTTCAGCAAACGCGCGCATACGGCAACTTGCCACAATGAGCTGATTAAGGACGACCGCTTCATCCTCGTGGGTCGCGGACTCTATGCTTTGCGCGAATGGGGCTACCGCGAGGGGATTGTACGCGACATCATTGAGGAGATTCTCAAACAGCGCGGGCCACTCATGCGCGAGGACATTGTCAGTGGTGTGCTCAAGGAGCGCATGGTGAAGCACAATACCATTATTGTTAATCTGCAGAATTCGCACTTTTTCAAGCGGCTCACTGATGGCCGTTACGCGCTCGTATAGTATACTGGAGAGATGGAGGCATACTTCTTTTTCAATCTTAACCGTTTTTTTATACTGGTACTGCCCTACGCGTGGTACTGGTTTCCACCGGCGCTTGCGCTTATTCTCTGGCACAGCTACCGCTACTACACGTTGCAAAAATATCTGGCGGAAACCAAATGGATAACGCTGGAGATCAAAATTCCCCGCGAGGTGACCAAATCGCCGCAGGCAATGGAGCTTGCGCTCGCGGCATTCCATCAGACGCGCGACCTGACCTGGTACCAGCGCACCTTTACCGGCTATGTGCGCCCGTGGTTCTCTCTCGAGATGGTTTCCATTGGCGGCGTTGTGCATTTTTTTGTGCATACACCCGCATTCTTTAAAAATGTGATTGAATCGTCTATCTACGCGCAGTATCCGGAAGTTGAGATTTATGAGACGGAGGATTATGTGCATGATGTGCCAATGAACGCTGGCCAGCCGGACTCTGATTGGGATCTCTGGGGAGCAACGTTGGAGCTCACCAAGGCAGACCCATACCCGATAAAAACCTACATTGACTACGGACTGGATAAAGACCCAAAGGAGGAGTTTAAGAATGACCCTTTAGCGACTCTCATTGAGCTCTTGGGGTCGCTCAAGCAGGGCGAGCGCTTTTGGGCACAGGTCCTTGTTCAGGCAACGAGGAAACGTTTCCCGAAGACGGATGGACCCAAGAGCGTCTGGGCAATAGTCAAACACCTCGTCGGATTCAGAGAGAAGCAAGACTGGCAGGATGAGGGGAAGGCGCTCATCAACAAGCTTATGAAGCGCGACGAGAAGCCCAAGCTGGGCGAGTTTAAATTTACGATGCCCTCCAGCGTGGAGGATACCGCGTCAAAGGCAATTGCGCGGAGCATTTCCAAACAAGGCTATGATTGCGGAATCCGCTTGGTGTATACCGCGCGGCGAGACGCCTTTAATCCGTCCCGGATTGTGGGAGGACTTGCCGCATTCAAACAATTCTCATCACTTGACCTCAACGGCTTCAAGCCAAAAAAAACCACCAAAGCTTTTAATTATCCCTGGCAGGACCCATGGGGGTGGCGCGAACTCAAGCTCAAAAAGAGGATATTGCGCGCCTATCGCGAGCGCGGATGGTTTTACAGCCCTTATAAAATACTCCCCTTTGTGCTCAATACCGAGGAGCTGGCGACTATCTTTCACTTTCCCGGCAGTTCAGTAGAGACGCCGACCTTCGGCCGTATTGAGAGTCGTCGCGGTGAGCCGCCTCCAAATTTGCCGCTCTAGACTCGATGAAATTCGCCATACTTAAAAAGCGCTTCCTCCGGACACTACCGCAAAATATCCACCCCCACGTGCCGTACTGGGTTGCTAGCTCTATTTGCGCATTGCTTCTCTATATGACGCTTTTTGCGCCGCCGGTTGATTTTCCTCTCAAGGGGACCATCCGCATTGAAGATGGCATGTCAGTTGAAGCAATAGCAAAAGGCCTTAAGGAGCGGGCAGTCATCCGTTCAACGTTTGTCTTCACTGCCCTCGCGCGTCTTACGGGGAGCGCCGATAACCTCGTTGCCGGGCAGTACCGCTTTGACCGCACCTACTCGGTGTTTACAGTTCTCTCTCGGATTGCAAAAGGAGTGTACGGCTTTCACATGGTAAAAATTGTCCTCCCGGAAGGGGCGACGAACACCGAGATAGCCATCCTGGTGGCATCTAAGCTTGAGGGTTTTGACAAAAAATACTTCCTTGAAATCGTGAAAGATAAGGAAGGTTATCTCTTTCCCGATACCTATTCCTTTACTCCGGTGGCAACCTACGAGGATGTGGTTAAGAAGATTGAACAAAACTTCCAGCGCCAGGTCGGCCCCTATGAGATAGTCGCTGTGGCAAAGGGGCATACCCTGCATGAGATACTCACCATGGCCTCGCTCATTGAAGAGGAGGCGCGAAAAACGGAAGACCGAAAGATGATCGCAGGCATCCTCTGGAATCGCATTGAGCAGGGGATGCCCCTGCAGGTGGATGCGGTCTTTCCCTATATCGTGGGGAGAAACACTTATGAGGTAACTAAGACTGACTTGAAAAACACTTCGCTCTACAACACCTACCTGCACAAAGGGCTCCCGCCTGGCCCTATTTCAAACCCAGGCAAAGATGCAATTGATGCGGCGCTCAATCCGACTAAGAATGATTACCTTTACTATCTTTCTGACCGGAAGGGGAGCATGCATTACGCTAAAACATTTGAGGAGCACAAGGAAAACCGCCGCAAGTACCTCAATTCATGAAGAAGCACCCGCTCGCCTTTATTGACCTGGAGACCACAGGACTCAACCCTGACACGCACGAGATCATAGAGATTGGCTGCCTGGTGGTGCGCCAACCATTGACCGTGGGGGGAAATTTTGAAGTAGTTGACGAGCTGGACATCAAGGTCAAGCCGCGACATTTGGAAACCGCTGACCCGGAGGCCTTGCGTATCAACGGATACAATGATGCTGGCTGGCTCTTTGCCGCAGAGCTCCCGCAAGCGCTTGCCGTGCTCGCGCAGAAGACGGAAGGGGCCATGATGGTTGCGCAGAATGTAACCTTTGACTGGTCCTTTCTCCACAGGACTTTTGCGGAAACTAAGATAGAAAATAAAATGTATTTTCCAAAAATTGACCTCATCTCACTCGCATTTGGCAAGCTCTATAACGACCCGCGTGTGGAGCGCTACAATCTGCGAGAACTCGCTCGCTTTTTTGAAGTGCCCAACGAGAAGGCGCACTCGGCAATGAGCGACACGAAGACGGCCTTTGAAATCTATAAAAAATTGATTACGCTCCCCTAATATGCCCAAGGTGTATGTGGGAATGAGCGGAGGAGTGGACTCCTCGGTTGCGGCCGCGCTTCTGAAGGGAAAAGGATACGACATCATCGGCGTTTTCATCCGCGCCTACAATCTCTGTGATTGGCAGGAGGAGCGCCGTTGTGCGCTCCGTGCGGCCGCGCACCTGGGAATCCCGCTTGAGACGCTTGACCTCTCGCGCGAGTACGAGTGCGAGGTGGTTGAGCGGATGCTCCGCGAGTACAAGCGCGGCCGCACGCCCAACCCCGACATTTGGTGCAATCGCGCAATTAAATTTGGCGCCTTGTGGGACTATGCTCGCGCGCAAGGAGCGCAGTACATTGCGACGGGACACTATGCGGAGAATTGTGATGGGGAACTACTCATGAGCGCCGATGCCGAGAAAGACCAAACTTATTTTCTCTGGACGCTTACCAGAGATGACCTTGCACACGTGCTCTTCCCGGTAGGCGCAATGACAAAACAGGAAGTGAGAGAAAAAGCGCGTGAGCTTGGGCTCCCCAATGCGCAAAAGAAAGACAGCCAAGGGGTCTGCTTTATCGGTGAGATGGATGTGAAGGATTTTTTGGCGTCCCGCATTGCCGTAGAGGAGGGGAGAGTGCTGGATGAAAGAGGGCGCGTGGTTGGCACGCATCCCGGAGCGCTTCTCTTTACGCTCGGCGAGCGGCGCGGCTTTACGGTGACGGAAAAATCTCCGCACGACGAGCCGTTCTATGTTATTACAAAAGATATGAGCGCAAATACCATCACTGTTTCCCCAACGCCGCTTATGTCCCGTGGTGCGGCCAAAGAAATTAATTTGGAGGAAACAAGCTGGGTAAACGCTCCGCCGGAGATAGGAAAAACATATTATGCCCGTCTGCGTCATCGTGCTTTGCTTATTTCCTCCAATGTCCGACACCGAGTGTCGGACACACTCCTTACGTTTTCGGAACCGGTCCTCGCCGCTCCCGGCCAGTCCTGCGTACTCTATGACGGCTCGGTGTGCCTCGGCGGAGGGATTATCACCTAAAAGCCCTTATTTGTGCAACATGAGATGTTGAACATTTTAGATTTTTTGTAATAAAAATGGCTCAATGTACGACATCGGATGTTGAACACAGAGCCATTGTAAATGAGAGAACTACCCACTCATAATCTCTTGCACGGATCTTATGTCAATTTTATTCGGCAACCGAGGCAGGCTTTGGGGTTACTACACCGCGACGGATAATTGGTATGACGTTTTCTTCTTTTCCTTCAGATATGCGGCAGTAGTCAATCAATGCAGTTGCCAGTTGGATTAAGGCATCCCGATCATACTGAGGCGCCGCTTGTTCCCCATAAAAGATCAGCGCCTTGCCGTTGAGGTAGCTTTCAAAGAGTTTATCCCGCGCTCGTTTCTCATCCTCATCCAAGGACCCGTCAATGGGAAATTTGAACAGCAGCAGTCCGAACTTGAGCATCAATTCCGCAATGAGATTTCTGACGAACCAATGGTAACTGGGCTTCGTAATTTTCATAAGTTGCTGGAAATAACATTGCAGAGTCCGATCGACAAGCTCGTGGTTGAGGCTACCAAGAGTATCAAGGAATTTGCTGGCGTTGCGCCACTCAACATCTTCTTTTACTGTCCCTCCTTTTTTCATTGGAGCATCAGGAGCGTCCCACAGTATCTCTTCTCGCAGTTGCTCGGTGGTGAGCCTCGGTCGTTTAGCAGCCAGGTCAGCCGCTTTTATTTGGTCAGCCGGCTGTGCTAACTCGCTAATAACCTTGGCTTTGGAGATTGAAAGTTTGCCAGCCTCCATAGATGTCTGAACCTCGTGGGGAAGTTCGAGTAATGCCAACCGGTCACGGACGAAAGTGCCGGATTTACCAATCGCATGTCCAACCATATCTTCCAGAGTATCGCTAGCGTAACCACTCCAGCACCTCTGGTGCGCCATCAGCGCCCGAATGCCCTTAGCCTCTTCAATGGGCGTGAGATCCTGCCGCTGGATGTTTTCTGTCAGCGCGAGTATCAGAGGTTCAATTCCATCGGCTTCAGCAATGCAGACTGGCACCTCTTTGCAACCAGCTTGCCGTGCGGCAAGTAGACGCCGCTTGCCAACAAGTAATTCATACTTTTCATACGACTTCTGCCGTCTGTCCGGATTGCCCGAATGCTGTGCGATTCTGCGAACTATTATTGGTTCGATGACCCCTTCTTGACATATTGACTTTACCAGCTCCTTCATACTTGGCAGGTCAATCGTCTCTCGAATCGCTGTTTTTATCAGTATCGCTGCACAGGGAACGTATCGGAACGACATCGCCAGTTTTTTCTTAAGCATGACTACCTCCTGAAAGGATTTGATCCGTGTGTTAAAGACCTTGCAGTTATACTGCATCTAGTCTTTGTATAGCATAAAATTGCCCTATGCGCAATAAACTTCGCGCGGGGGATTTTCTGTATTACAATAAGCTTTATGGAAGCCCCGCGGGGAGAGACAGGGGAAGGGCAAGTGGATTATGCGCATGACGCGCGCTATGTGCGTGATTTGCGGGCATGGAATGAGGCTCAACTTGCGGTGATGTTCAGCGAGCGCTACCAGGAGGATGTTGCTGCACGGTTAGGGAAGCCGAGGCGGGAGTTGACGGAAGATGACATTGTGGACGATTGGGCCAGGCAGGGGAGCGAGCAATTCCGCAGAGAGCACGGCAACGACCCTGCCTTTTACCGCTTGCGTGGCGCGGCGTAATCCACCACGGAGCTTGCGTGGATAGATGAGGGGAGTACAATGAAAAAAAGCTCGTTAAGGAGGATGAAAGCATGGTAGCCACAAGAGTAGTTACTGACTGGGGAAAACTACACGACATGCAGTTTTGCGAAATGAGGGCGCCGTGGCACGTCACAGAGACAAGATGCGAGCTAGAGCATGAACCGAGTCAAGAAGAACTCATGCGGCACTATTGTTTCTGCGGCCATTCGCGCTGTTTTATCAGCGAGCACCGTAATGACCCTGCTTTTCAGAAGGAGATCGAAATGCCAGATCAGGAATTCTGCACTAACTCTGCGCCAGTAGCCGTCTAAGACATACAGATCCTCCGCGAAGCGTAGAGGGCCTCCACTGTTACGGAGACCCTCTGTTTTTTTATCCGCGCTTCTGTTACCATTTCTTAATGGATTCAAAGGAAATACGGAGGCGCTTCCTCGCTTTTTTTGAAAAACGCGGACATACGATGCTGCCGTCCGCGCCGCTCGTCCCCGAGAACGACCCCTCGGCGCTCTTTATCACCGCTGGCATGCAGCCCCTGGCGCCCTTCCTTATGGGGAATCCTCATCCGGGAGGGAGACGCCTCGCCAATGTGCAGAAGTGTGTGCGCACCCAAGACATTGAGAGTGTGGGCGATGCGACGCACGACACTTTTTTTGAGATGCTCGGCAACTGGTCTCTTGGTGACTATTTTAAAGAAGAGGCAATACGCTGGAGCTACGAACTCCTCACTTCTACGGATGAGGGTTTTGGTTTAGATTCTAGGCGCCTTTATATTACATGCTTTGCGGGAGATGAGAATGCTCCTCGAGATGAGGAATCGGCTTGTGTATGGCGCTCGCTCGGCATCCCCGAGAACCGCATCTACTATCTTCCTGTCGAGAATAATTGGTGGAGCCCGGGAGAGAACGGCCCTTGCGGGCCCGATACCGAAATGTTTTACGACATCACCCCCGCGGGACTCGGTGAGCTCACGCACGAACAATTTCTCTGGGCGGACGACAGCCAGCAGACGGTGGAAATCTGGAATGATGTTTTTATAGAGTATGAAAAGCGCGCGGGGAAAGTTGTAGGAAAGCTTGCGCAGAAAAACGTAGACACCGGTGCGGGGCTGGAACGTCTCGCTATGGTGTTGCAGAAGAAAGACAACATTTTTGATGCCGACCTCTTTGCGCCTATTATGGCCGAGTTGCCAGCAGGAGATGGACGTAATGCTTCTGTTCGTGCGCGGCGCATTGTTGCCGACCACGTCCGCACGAGCGTCTTTATTGCGACAGACGGTGTGAGCCCATCAAACACGAGCCAGGGATATGTCTTACGCCGTCTCCTGCGCCGCGCAGTGCGCTTTGCCGATTTGCTTGGCATGCCACCACTCTCCCTCGCGCGCATCGCGGGCTGTGTGCCCCATGCGTATGCGGACATATACCCGGAGCTGGAAACATCACAGGGCGCAGTGCAGGAGCTGTTTGAGAAGGAAGAAACACTGTTTAGGAAAACCTTACACCGCGGCATGAGGGAATTTAAAAAACTCTCCCATGCTAACATTTCTGGCCATGACGCCTTCCTTCTCTTTTCCAGTTACGGATTTCCCTTTGAATTGACGGCTGAACTTGCGCGCGAGCACGAGATTGCCGTAGATGAGGCAGGATTCCGCGAGGAACTCGCGAAGCATCAAGAGCTCTCGCGCGCGAGCACGGAGGGGAAGTTCAAGGGCGGCCTTGCGGGGGGGTCGGAGAAGGAGCTGAAATATCACACGGCAACCCACCTCCTGCACCAGGCGCTCGCCGACGTGCTGGGCGAGAGTGTGCGGCAGATGGGCAGCAACATTAACGCCGAGCGCCTGCGTTTTGACTTTGCGCACGAGAGCAAGCTCACCGATGAGGAGAAGCAAAAAGTGGAAGAAATTGTAAACGAGAAGATACGCGAGAACTTGCCGGTGCAGAGCGTCATTCTCTTAAGAGAGGAAGCGGAGAAAACCGGCGCGCGGCACTTTTTCAAAGAGAAGTACGGAGATACGGTCACGCTCTACTACATCGGGCCCGATCTCGCGCACGCCTACTCAAAAGAGTTCTGCGGAGGCCCGCACGCCTCGCGCACTGGCGAGCTCGGCACCCTCCGTATCGTTAAGGAAGAGGCTGTCTCCGCCGGTCTCCGCCGCATCAAAGCGGTACTTGAATGATCGGAATTTCAAAGATTTTTTCTGATAAGATGACTACTAATAAATTCACGATCGTGATTAAATTAGTACAATGGAAAGAAAGCAAAAAAAAGAAACACAACGACGAGGGAGGCCCGAACTACTCGGAGATGTAAGCGGTGTTATATTGAGCATCGTCAGTCTTGCAGGAATCATCGCACTTGCCGCGCTCGCTCCCAATGCAATGAGGTTACTTAAGTACACTCCTCTTTTTAGGCACCAGAGGCGCTACTATGTGAATACGGTTATTGAGCGGTGCATCCAGCGAGGCCTTATGAAGCGAGAACAAAAAGAGGGGATCGGTACCGTTCTGCGCCTTACGCCAAAAGGAGAGGCACTCCTTACCCGTTATCAATTTGATAACTTTACTATGCCAAAGCCGAGGCGTTGGGATAAAAAGTACCGTATTATTGTTTTTGATATCAAGGAGACAAAACGCTTTGTGCGGGATTCATTGCGAACATGGCTTGAGCGACTGGGATTTATCCAGCTGCAGCGGAGTGTGTGGGTATATCCATATGAATGCCAAGAAATAGTAACGCTCCTTAAGGCGCATATGCATGTGGGGAAGGATGTACTGTATATCACCGCTGATTCCATTGAGAATGATACATGGCTCCGAGAATCCTTCGAACTCTCCTGAATTTCTCTATACTAATAAATTCACGATCGTGAATTTATTAGTAGTGAATTCGCATCCTAATTGCACCAAAGTTTGCATCCTAATTGCACCACCCTTTCGGACGCCCATACTCGGTGCATATGGCACATACCCAAATTGGAC